>Ga0210014_1000019_pt1 | contig 149332 bp, 130 predicted proteins | sample CryGeymeta201519_FD_183983 | JGI IMG/M metagenome (GOLD analysis project Ga0210014, IMG submission 183983) | Groundwater microbial communities from Crystal Geyser aquifers in Utah, USA - Crystal Geyser metaG 2015-19 (SPAdes) (version 2) | ecosystem: Environmental > Aquatic > Deep subsurface >...
CTTCGAGCTTAGGAATTAATTTTGAAATTGTGGTGAATTAATACAAAATAAAGCAACCATGTGTTGTCTCTGACTGTCGTTAGAAATTAAATTTTATTTTGGTCTGGTAGTTCAGTTGGTTAGAATATCCCGATTGCCATCGGGAGAGTCGCAACTTCGAGCTTAGGAATTAATTTTGAAATTGTGGTGAATTAATACAAAATAAAGCAACCATGTGTTGTCTCTGACTGTCGTTAGAAATTAAATTTTATTTTGGTCTGGTAGTTCAGTTGGTTAGAATACCTGCCTGTCACGCAGGGGGTCGCGGGTTCGAGTCCCGTCCAGACCGCAAGAAAAGCCCTCCCAACAGAGGGTTTTTTTTAAGATGTTGTGTTGTCCCGAATGTACTTCGGGAAAGGCTTGTAGTAGAGCCGATGAGAAGCTTTCCTTTTTGGAGGGCTTTTTTTGTTTTTATATATATTTAAGTTTGGTTTTGGGTGATTTTGGGAAGTAATAAAGTGTCCCAAACAATGTAGAATAATTATTGTTAGAAATTATAAGGACTTTTTATCAGGTCTTTTCGTTAATGCACACGAAAGGTTTGTTAAAGGATTCAAAAAACTTGGGAATGGTAAATAAGTATTCTGATTGTTCCATTTCCAATTCAAATATTCTTCTTATTTTCCGATAAAATTCAGGTTTGGAAACGAAGCATGCAAAACATAAGAGATCCAAGTCCCAAACTTGGTTCCGGCGTATTCTTAAAGTTTTAGCTGTCATCATCTTAGTTCCGATTATTATCTTTACGATTGGCTGGCTGAAAAGGGATGCCATTATCAATGAGTTGCAGGATTGGTATAGTGAAAACAATACAGGGACATTCACTGTGGAACAAGTAAATGCCACCTTTTTGAGTGGTTTCCCAAAAGTAGGGTTCACCTTAAAAAATATTACTCATACAAGTACAGACACGATTACGGATATACAGTTGACCCTTTATATTGACGAAGCAAAACTGACCGTTGGAGCAGGAAACCTATTGACAGGAAATATAAAATTTGAAAAGATTTCCATTAAAAATGCACGTATCACTTCGGAAGTTATTTCAAAAAGGACTTTAGAATATCATGAAAAACTCCGAAGTCTTAAGTCACAATCCAAAGAAAAAGGGCTCCAATTACCTATATGGCTTGCTGAAGACGGTGCTACCTTCTTTCTTTATAATGTGAAATACATTGCCAAAGACACTATTTTGAATCGGTATTTTGATTATGAAATTCATAAAATAGAAGGATTCTATAAAGGAAAAGACATGCAACTATCTGGTAAGACTTTTTTTGATGTAACTATTAACAAACTCGGATTTAATACAAAAAAAGGAAGTTTTGCAAATGGTGCGCGCCTTGTTGGAAAACCAAAATTTAAAATAGACATCCAAAAGGATCAGATCGAAATTTTTGAATTTCTACTTCAGATGGACGAACAAAATTTTCGATTAAATGCACAACTCAATCTTTCAGAACACAATAGTTATATGTTTAATTTTGAAAATGACAAAACAAACTATAAAGCTGTCAAAAGATTGTTGACTGATAGCATCGCGGTCAAAATGGAAAATTTTGAGATTCAAAAACCATTCAATTCCAAAGTAAATATTGCCGGAAAATTTGATTTTGGTAATGATCCGGATATTCTGGCAACCTTTTCGACGAAAAATAATGACCTCCTGATTTCAAACAAGTTACATCTTAAGAATGCCTCTTTTAGTGGTTATTTAACGACAGATATATATGAAACTGATGAAGAACAAAAAGGAAAGAAATCCTCAAAGGACATCAAAATAGCTTTTGACAGGATCGAAGCCGATTTAGAAGATGCAAAGGTTCATATTCAAGATTTTTATTACCAAAGCACCCCTGATGTTTCTAACTTTGTAGAAGCCACCATCCTGCTGGATGGAAGTAATGAATCCCTTGCAAGAATTATAGAAACTGAAAATTTCGATTTTAAAGGTGGCAGGTTCCAGTTAAATGCGACCATTTCAGGAAATATTCCTAATGTGTATGAAATTTTGAATGTTGCTACCGGTCAATTTAATTTGGAAAATACCCAAGTTATCCTTAAAAAGAACGGGCTTCAATTGCCCATCCAAAACATCGACCTTGAACTGGCTCGCGAAATTTCCTATTTGAAGCAATTGGTCATCAATCTTCCTAATGGTGAAAATCTCGTGCTAAATGGCCAACTCAAAAACTTATCGGGACTTTTATCAAAAGAGTCAACGGCTCCGACAACGAGCCAAATTTTCCTAGATTCCAAAAACCTCAACGTCAATGAAGTAATTTCGATGGCGATGCAATTTATTCCAAAAGCCGAAAAAGAGAAGAACAATAGGAAGACGCTTCACGAAACTTTAAATGCTATTTATAATCATTTCCATCCGCAATTCGTCATCGAGTTGGACACTTTGCAGTATAATGATTATGTGATCCATGATTTGAAATCGAGTATTACTTTGGTGAATCCGGAAACCATTTTATTGAGAAATTTTGATTTTAAATACTACGAATCCACTACAAACCTTAATGGCAACCTCATCATATATGGACCTGAAAGCAAGTTTAAGGATGCAATCTATATGGATGCCGAAGCTACTTCTAGCGGCTCCATTACTGTTTTTAAGGAACTGTTTCATATGGAATTGTTTCGCATAGACTCCGGGGAATTTCAATTTCAAGGAAAAGTGAATGGCAATGTCAAAAAGTTTTCTGAACTTTTGAACAATGCGCGAGGTGATTTGGCCTTAACCAATACCAAACTATACTATGAACCTGCTGATATGGAGGTAGTCATTGATTCTATCGCACTATTTGTGGATAATTCGGATATTCTTCTAAATAAATTCAGCCTAGAGGTAGGAGAACAAACCCCATTGAATTTAACAGGAAGTATCAAAAAGTTTCCTACATTTTTATTGGATGATATTAAGAATATTGGCTCAATCGCCCTGAGGATAGAAGCGCCCTTCGTAAATGTCGATGAGGTACTAAACACTATAAATTCTTTTAAAAATGAAAACATTGGTAAGAAAATAAGTACTAAAAAAGCCTTGCACAGATTGTTCAAGGATATGCATAAGTTCCATCCGGAAATTGAGTTGGATATTGATTCACTCAAATATGGTAGACTAATCACTGAGAATTTAAAAGCAGCGATTTATTTTGAAAACGATTCTATTCTTCGGTTGAATAACCTCGATGTAAACTATAAAGAGACCACCGTCTTCATAGAGGGAAATATTAATGCGCACAGCAGCAAGGAAGATCTGTCAAGTGGGAATCCTTTTGACCTTGATTTTTTTGTGAACGTCAAAGGAAAATCTGAAGATTTGAATGATTACTTAAAAACCACCAACTTTATTTTTCAATCGGGCAATTTTGAATTTTTTGGAATCTACAATGCACAATCTGAAGATTTGAATATAATGAATGCAAAGACCTTTGGCGATTTAAAGTTAAGCAACACAAGGATAGATTACAAGGCGGCAAACTTGCAAATTCCGGTAGACAGCCTGCATTTGGAAATAAATGATGATTTGGCAACCCTGAAAACTTTAGATATCAAATTGCCGGGGAAAAGTGCTGTTTATTTTTCTGGAACCATCGATCATTTTTCGGAATTTATAAATAATTCCTATGAAAATAGCATTCATAATTCCAATTTTTCTATCCATTCGCCATATCTAGACACTCAAGACCTCAAGGAATTTTTGAAGAATGCGATATTAAACAAGGAAACTCCAATTCGTAAAGAAACAAATCTTCAAAAATTGAAGGATGCCATGGTGAAGATCAACACATCCTTCTATCCCACTGTAGGCGTTAAGATTGACACTTTAAATCACAACGATTTCACTTTGACCGATTTTGGAATGAAACTTTTGTTCAACGATACCGGTAATTTTAAAATGGAAGACACACAACTCAATTTTTATGGGGGCTCTATTGCCATGATAATGGAGGTTGATTTAAAAACCTTCGATAAACTTCCTGTGACCATTGATATGAAGGCAACTGATGTTGACATTCACGAGTTGGTAACTCGGTTTGATTATTTTAATGATGCTAATTTAAGAACCACTGATACCATAGAAGGCATGCTCGATTACCATTTAAAGGCCGTTGGAACTATTGATAATAATGGCAAACTGAATATGGCATCTTTAAACGGAACATTTGAATTACAGTTGAAGGATTTAGAAATTTTCAATTACAAGCCCATCCTAGACAATTCCATATTGATGAAAGAGGAGCGTTTTGAAAAGTTGCGATTTGGGCCAATCGTTCAGACTTTTGAAATTAGGAACGGTGTACTCCTCATTCCCCAAACGGAAATACAATCCACTGCCATTCATGTTTTTGTAGAAGGAAAAATAAAGTTTGATGAATATATGGATATTTGGCTATCGCTACCTTGGAGTAACCTTAAAAGTAAGGATGGTTTGACGCTTCCGGAAAAAACAACCTTTGCAAAGGCAGGTTCAAAATTTTATGTGCAACTTATGCAGGACAAGAACAATGTAAAAGAGCGGAAGCAAAAGTTGCAAGTAAAATTACGGTTTAGCAATCAAAAATTACAGAGGGAAAAATCAAGACAATAGGCATCATTACCTTTTCGGTTGTCAGGAATAAAATATTACGAATCGCCTGTTTTACCCTCTTGAAATGGAACGAGGCATTTTTCAGAGCAGGATGGCATTTTTTGATTTTCAATTTGTTAGTTTCCCATTTTCTCATTTTTGAGTATCTTTAAAACAAAAAAAATACTATGATATCTAACATAATTAAATTCAGACGCGCTGTATTTCCGGTGCAATACAACCAGGTTCCAATTAGCAAAAAGCAAATTTTAGAGGTTTTAGAGGCAGCCAACTGGGCACCAACTCATAAAAGAACAGAACCCTGGCGTTTTAAAGTACTTCAAGGAGAAAACTTATTAAGGCTAGGTTCTTTTTTAGCAGAAAAATATAAAGAAACCACCACCAATTATTCTGAATTCCAATACAACAAACTCAAAGAAAACCCTACGAAAGCCTCTTGTATTATCGCCATCTGTATGCAGCGCGACCTAAAAGAATCCTTACCAGAATGGGAAGAAATAGCCGCTACAGCTATGGCAGTACAAAATATGTGGCTACAATGCACAGAAATGAAAATTGGCGCCTATTGGAGTTCGCCTGGATTAATAAAATATATGCACGAGTTTTTTAATCTTGCGGAAGGCGAGCGCTGCCTTGGCTTTTTTTATATGGGAAATTATGACGAGTTGCCTGCAGAGGGTTTTCGCAAAAGCAGTATAGAAGATAAAACCGTATGGCTTTAAAAAAGAAGTTCTCTAAAAACCCATACCTTATAAATAAACAATCCTAAATAAACAAAAGCAGCCAGTATTTTCATAAAGGTAGAAGCGATAAAACCAACAAAAGAACCAAAAGCAGCTTTAAACGCCAAGCCGCTTTTGGTTTTATTAAACACCACTTCTCCCACAAATGCGCCCACAAAAGGACCCATTAGAAATCCGAAGGGAATTGGCGCAATAATACCAACAAAAAGTCCGATAATTGCTCCCCAAGCACCGTATTTGCTTCCACCAAAATGTTTGGTTCCTATGGCAGGAATGATATAGTCGAGCATATAAAGAAATACCGCAAGAATAAAAGTAAAACTGAGAAAGACCCAGTCAAAAGAAACCGAAGGAGCAAGATAAATCATTAAAAGACCTAGCCAACTAATGGGAACTCCTGGTAACACAGGTAAAATGCTTCCTATTATGCCCACGAGCATTAAAATAAAACCAATGCCTACTAATAAAATATCCATGCCTTTTTTTGAGTTAGGCTAAGATACTTGATTTAGTTACATAAAATTCTTAACTATAAAATTAGTTTAAACTAAATATTTAGTTATATTTGTAATGAAATGAAATAATAACCAAAAAATATAACCCTTAAAACTCCCATTCGAAGGAGGGCCAGGGGAGGACTTAGGACTATGAAACAACTAACAAAAGCAGAAGAAGAAATTATGCAAATTCTTTGGGATTTAGGAGAAGCTAATGTAGCTAGTATTATAAATAAATTTTCTGAACCAAAACCGGCATTTACGACAGTTTCCACAATTGTTCGAATTTTGGAAAGTAAAGATTTTGTGGGATATAGAAAAGAAGGAAGGGGGCATATTTATTTTTCAAAAATAGAAAAAGAAACCTACAGTAATCAATCGTTACATAAGTTAATGGATGGCTATTTTCAAGGTTCTTTTCAGAGTATGGTTTCCTTTTTTGTTAGAAAGAATGATATTGCAACGAAAGATTTAGAAGAAATTTTAGAAAAAATAAATAAAAACGAGGACAAGAAATGATATACTATCTTCTACAAACCATAGTTTTTCAATTGCTATTTCTAGCAAGCTATGATTTATTTTTAAAAAAAGAAACTTTTTTTCAATGGAACAGAGTGTATTTAGTCATCACCCCATTGCTTGCTATCTTTTTGCCTTTTATAAAAATTCCAATATTACAATCGGTAATTCCGCAAAGGTTTTTGGTTGTTTTACCCGAGGTTGTTTTGGGAAGTACAACCAATGCTATAAAAAGCAATAGCATTGGTTCATTTCCATCGTTTTCTGTAATTGAAATCATTGTTTTTGCTGGAATGGTATTCAGTTTACTATTATTTCTATGGAAATGGTCGCAAATACTTCAACTAAAACAAAAAGGGAAAATTAAGAAAATGGGTCAAATATCCATGGTGAGCATTGCCGATAGCACAGTAGTTTTTTCATTTATCAACACCATTTATATTGGAGAAGCTATTTCTGAAACAGCTAAAAAACAAATTCTTATTCACGAATTGACGCATATCAAACAAAAACATTTTATAGATCTTTTGTATTTTGAAGTCTTACGCATCCTATTTTGGTTCAATCCTTTGATTTATATTTTTCAAAATAGAATTGCCGAATTGCACGAGTACATAGCAGATGCTGAGGCTTTTGCAGTAACCGAAAATAAAGACTATTACCAACAGATTCTTTCGCAAGTTTTTCAAACCCAAAAAATCACTTTCATAAATACCTTTTTCAATCATTCATTAATCAAAAAACGAATCGTTATGTTACAAAAATCAAAATCAAAAAATGTTCATTTAGTAAAGTTTGCATTATTATTGCCGGTTGTGGCATTAATGTTAACCTTCAGCTCTTACAGTCAAGAAAAGAAACCTTCCGCAACTTCTGTAGAAAGTATTCCTACACCTCCAAATCCTCCAATGCCATCAGCACCACCCGCATCTGTAACACAAAGTATGGAAATACAAGAGGATATGTCTGTACCCTTTGCGGTTATTGACCAAGTGCCTATATATCCGGGTTGTGAAAATTTAGCGGATAATGAGGCGCGTAAAAATTGTTTCTCCGAAAAAATTAGTGCTTTGGTTATCGAAAACTTTAATACAAAAGTTGTTAAAAAGGGAATGAATCTGGAAGCAAAACAACGCATTGCCATTCAATTTAAAATTGATCAAAAAGGAAATGTAGTTGATGTTATGGCACGTGCGGCGCATCCTTCGTTAATTGAAGAAGCAAAACGAGTAATTCACTTAGTTCCAAAAATGCAACCCGGCAAACAAAAAGGTAAAGAAGTGGGGGTTATGTATTCCTTGCCTATAGTGTTTGAAATCTCGGATAAAAATTAAGTTTATACATCCGGTAGTTTAAATAAACTGCCGGATGTTAATAAACATTATAAGAATCAATAAATACATTCCTAATTCTTATTTTTTCAGCATTAAGATAATTTTTAGTATTTTTTTCTTTTAAAAAAATCGTAATTTTCAGCTTTATAAAAAATATAAATGAAAATTGGTTTTTTACTTCTAATCCTTTTGGCTTTAACTACTTCATGCAAGAATTTTGAACTGGAGAAAATTTCTTCGGAAGAATTTTTGGAAGAAGAATTAAAATCCATTACTTGGAATGAGGTGGATACGTATCCTAATTTTCCGAATTGTAAAGAAACTTTAGAAAAAATTGCACAAAAAGAATGTTTTGAAACAACGCTGCTCAACCATTTTCATAACCAATTACTACAAAAAGAATTAATCAGTACCACAGATTTATCAGACACCGTTTTAATGACGCTAAAAGTGAATCATGAAGGAAAGATAACTTTAGCAGAAATAGCAGGGGATACCATTACTTTCGCAAAACTGCCGGAACTTAAACTATGGCTTCAAGAAAGTGTAACAACACTTCCTTTAACGCAAGCCGCACTTAAAAGAGGAATTCCCGTGAACACGCAATTTACACTGCCTTTAGTGTTGAAAACGGAAGCACTTACAAATTAAATTTATATCCTAAAGTAAAGTCTAAGGGAAACTCATCATTAGTATCCACTCCAGGCGAAACAATATCATTTATAGCAAAAGTAATAAACCCTTTCCCTAATTTATAATCTAACCCTAAACCCATGCCAATAGGGGTTTGTAAGGAACTGCCGGTAGTATCTAACAATCCTTCTTGATTGTCTTTTGCTCTTTCAAAAAAAGTTAGGGCAATCAATTTTGTTTGGATAAATAGAGAGAGGCTTTCCTTATGTATAAATTTATAGCGGTAATTTATAGAAAATTGCGAGTAAGTCAAATCATAATCTGTTGCTTTAAAGGAGTGTCTAAATTGCACTATCGCTGCATGGTGTTTAAGCATTTGGCTATCGGTAACTTCAATTTCTATTCCCAAAAGTAGAGCAAAAACATTTTCCGGATTAAAAGTGGAAACATTATTAGAAAGACCACTAAAAATGCCAAGTCTTGTTTCTAAAGCAACACTAGTAGCGTTTTCTTGGTAATTTGGATCCACTTTTTTATTGTAATCATTAAAAAAACTGCGCAAACTTACCAAAGTCAATTTGGTTTTTTCAGAAGAAACACTTTGGTCAGAGGTTAGAGATACTAGAATTTCTTTGTATTCTTCCTGATATTTTCCATCTGTTCTTGTGTTTTTAAGTTCTACAAGTTCGTTTCCTTTTTTGGCAAAATAACGGTATTCGTCATCTATAACGTTCCAAAGTAAAGTAAGCGTTCCTTCAACTTCTGTTTGCAGGGCATAGGTTTTTCCTGAAACTGTGTATTGCTCTTGGGCAAAAATAGCATTCGAAAACACGAAAGCTAAAACTAGAAAAAAAGGGTGTAGGGTTTTCATAAGGGCGTTAATTGTTTAGATAAAGGTAAAAAATAAATTGGATAGTTGGTTATTTTTTAAAGGTTCTGCCTTTCCAAATATAGGTTCCAAATAATGCTTTCCAACTAATAAACAAGGTTAAAAATGGATATAAAAACGCCATAATCCAAAAGTAAGTCCAAGGAATTTCTCTCAGAAAAAATTTGTTTATTTCAAAAATAAAAAGTTTGTCCATAAGGAATTTAAGTAGCATCAAGCATATAATAAGCCCCCAATTTTCAATAAAAAAAAGTGAAAAAAAAGCAATAACCAAAGCCAAATTAATTCCTAAAATTAGAATACCCACAAATTTACTAAATCCACTTTTGTAACCTACAGATTTTGCTGCCCATCGCACCCTTTGGTTTATTGCCGCTGCCCAAGTAGTTTCGGTTTTTGTGGTAACTATAGCCTCCCTGCTTTTTATATAACCTATTGCATCGGGATACTTTCTTTTCATTTTTTCCATTAAAAAAATATCGTCACCACTGGCAATGTGGTTGTTTCCATCAAAACCTTTTACTTGATAAAATGCGTCCTTTTGATAAGCAAGATTGGCGCCATTGCACATTATAGGGTGGTTCATTCCAAAACTCCCAATGGTAACACCTGCTAAACTAATACTTTCTAAAACCTGATATGCCGAAAGCAAATGCACTTTGTTTGAGGTTAACAAAACCGGTCCTACAACCATTTTCGGATTGTTTTTTTGGATAAAAATAGCCAAGGTTTGCAGCCAAAAGCCAGGCATGATACAATCAGCATCCGTAGTGAGTATCCATTCGTGTTTTGCAGTGGAAATGGCGGTAGTAATGGCATCTTTTTTTGGGGACACTGAAGTTCTTTTATTTTCCAAAATTTGAAAATCAATTAATGGATGGATTTTAAAAAACGTTTGTATAAGTTCTTCGGAAGCATCTTCAGAAGTATCATTCACAAACAAAATTTCGAAATGACCGGGAGGGTAATGTATTTTTGACAAGGAAAGAAGCAGCGATGAAAGGTTGTCAGCTTCATTGCGAAAAGGAATAATTATAGTAAATTTTATAGTGGGCAAATGCGGGTTGGTTGTAATTGGAATTTCTTTGCATTTATAAAAACCATACAAAAGCCAAACCAAAAGCACTGCATAACTTACAATAAGAAAAAGAAGAAAAACACTCATAACTTTTCTGGATTTAATAGTGGTTTTTCATTAAAAGTCAAAACAAAATAAGAGCCAATAATTGCAGGTAAAACAGCATTAAACAGCCACATTAAAGTAGTTACCGAAAGGACTATTAAATCATTAAAATCAGAAAAAACCAAAATCGCAACACTCCCTTTTATCACTACATCAAAAAACTGCAATAGCGGAATGGCAGAACTAATCAGATACATTAAAAAAACGAATGGAAGGACTTCAACAATGGAAATAGGAATAAGACAATTCATAATAAAACAAAACTGTAATGAAAAAACCATATACCGTAAAAAAGCAAAGCCCAAAACCTTTTGTTTTATCTTTTTTGAAATAGTGGCACTAAAATTTTGGATGTTCCTCAATGTAAAATTTCCCATTAAAAAATTCATTTTCTTCCAAAAAGGATAGCTTAAAACTACACTAAGCATTGTAAGTAAGAACAATACAAAATAAGCCAAAGTAAACTCCGGAAATTGATTAGATATATAAACCCCCAATCCAATACTACCAAAAAATAAAGTAGCGGCTAATTGAGACATATTGCCTAAAAAATTTAAAAAAACCACTTTTTTTGCTTGTTTTTTTAAAAAAAAGAGTGTTTTTGTGCCATATTCGCCAATTTTAAAAGGAGTACATAAGGAAACGGCTTGTGCTGTTAAAACGTGTTTAGCACTTTGATTAACACGTATTTTTGAAACGACTGCTGCAAGAGTTTTCCATTTTAAAATCTCAAAACCCCAATTTAAACAAGTCAATAGAACAAGGACAATAATATTTTGAATTTTAAATAAAGAAGATTCTTCTATTGTAGTTTGAAACACTTCAAAAGTTAAAGCATCATTGGTAACAATTCGAAAATAAATAAACAAATAAGAAGCAATTACCACACTAACTTTTAGTGTTGCAACCAGATATTGTTTAGTTTTGTATGAAAGCATAGGCAAAGTAACAAATCACAAAGTAAGGTTTTTCTTGAATACCGAAAAAATTATATTAGGCATCGATCCCGGTACTACCATTATGGGTTTTGGACTCATAAAAATAGTACAAAAAAAAATGATATTTATACAACTCAACGAATTGCAATTGAGCAAGTATGACAATCATTACGTGAAATTAAAACTTATTTTTGAGCGCACTATTGAACTTATTGATACCCATCATCCAGATGAAATTGCCATTGAAGCTCCTTTTTTTGGAAAAAATGTGCAATCTATGTTAAAATTAGGCCGTGCGCAAGGAGTTGCCATGGCAGCCGGACTTTCCAGGCAAATACCTATTACAGAATATTCGCCAAAAAAAATTAAGATGGCAATCACCGGCAACGGAAACGCCAGCAAAGAGCAAGTAGCCAAAATGCTGCAAACCTTATTAAACCTAAAAGAACTTCCCAAAAATCTCGATTCTACCGATGGTCTTGCCGCTGCAGTTTGTCATTTTTACAACGCCGGAAAAGTCACAGGCGAAAAAAGTTACACCGGCTGGGGCGCATTTGTAAAACAGAATGAAGGACGGGTGGGGAAGAAGTGATCAGTGATCAGTGGTCAGTATTAAAAGAATTTTGTACAGTTTAAATTTTATGACATGAGATTTCAGGATTTAATAGCTTATAAAAAAGGATTTAATTTATCTATGAAATTATTTCATCTTTCTAAGTCTTTTCCAAAAGAAGAAAAGTATTCATTAACTGACCAGATTAGAAGAAATTCGCGTAGTGTTTGTGCTAATCTGGCAGAAGCATATAGAAAAAGAAATTATCCTAAAAGTTATGCTTATAAATTAACAGATAGCGATGCTGAAAATTCAGAAACTCAGGTTTGGCTGGAGTTTGCTTTAGAATGTAATTATATTGATAAAACAATTATTGATGAACTTGTTTCAGAAAGTAATGAAGTAGGAAAGCTCTTAAATTATATGATCTTAAACCCAGAAAAATTCGGCGTTAAAAAAGAAAACTGACCACTGCCACTGATCACTGACCACTAAATAAATGTCTGGAATCTACATCCATATACCCTTTTGCAAACAAGCATGTCATTATTGTGACTTTCACTTTTCGACTTCGCTAAAAAAGAAACGGGAATTGGTGGACGCCTTGTGTAAAGAACTTGTTTTGCGTAAAAACGAAATTTTAGGAAGAGTTGAAACTATTTATTTTGGCGGTGGCACACCCAGTTTACTGTCTCAGGAAGAATTAGAAATTATTTTTAAAACTATTTATGAAAATTATTCCATTATAGAAAACCCGGAGATAACTTTAGAAGCCAATCCGGATGATTTAAGCCGACAAAAATTAGAGCAACTTGCCAAATCCCCAATAAACAGATTAAGCATAGGTATTCAGTCTTTTTTTGAAGAAGATTTAAAATTTATGAACCGTGCTCATAATGCTGAAGAAGCCGAAAACAGTATAAAAAAAGCAAAAAAATATTTCAAAAATATATCCATCGACTTAATTTATGGGGTTCCGGGAATGTCTAATGTTCGCTGGAAACAAAATATTGAAAAAGCACTTTCCTTTGAAATACTTCACATTTCCAGTTATGCGCTTACGGTGGAGCCCAAAACGGCATTAGATACGTTTATTAAAAAAGGCTTGGTACCACCGGTAGATGACGCACTAGCGGAACAACATTTTTTCACCTTAATGGAAACCTTGCAAACTAATGATTTTGTGCAGTATGAACTTTCCAATTTTGGGAAAGAAGGTTTTTTTAGCCGAAACAATACAGCTTACTGGCAAGGAAAAACCTACTTAGGAATTGGTCCTTCGGCGCATTCCTATGACGGGAAAAACCGCAGTTGGAATGTAAAAAATAACTCCTTGTATATTAATTCCATCGAAAAAGGCAACCTTCCTTCTGAAACCGAAACACTTTCTATTACAGATTGCTACAACGAATATGTAATGACAGGATTACGAACTATTTGGGGTGTTTCATTGACTCGGGTGGAACTTGATTTTGGCAAAAAATACAAAGAATATCTTCTACTTCAAGCGCAAAAACATTTGGAAGAAAACCTGCTTTATCTGGATGGCGATTTACTTTTAGTTACCAAAAAAGGAAAATTTTTAAGTGATGGATTGGCAAGTGATTTGTTTTTACTAAATTTATAAACCTCTACGCACATTTGCGAAATCATCGAGAAATTTTAGCCCGCAGATGACGCAGATTGTCGCTGATTTTTTCAAAAAAATTTAATCCGAATGATTACAAAGATTACCTACCTAAATAATACCTATACCATCGATTTATCAAAATCCCTTGATATTTCTATTCCATTAATTGCCAGCAAAAAAAATCCGAATGCATGGTATATTGATGCACCAAAAATTGAACCTGTGGAAGATGATGGTTGGATTGCAAAAGTGAGTGAAGGGGCTTCTATAAATTTTAATAACATTCAGTTTAACCCTCATGCACACGGTACACATACCGAATGTTACGGACATATTTCTGAAGAATTTTATTCGATAAATAAAGCACTGAAACAGTTTTTCTTTTTGGCAGAAGTAATTACTGTTGCTCCGGAATCGTATGGTAAAGGAGATTTTGTAATCTCAAAAAAGCAAATAGAAAAAGCCCTAAAAGGAGCAAAACCTCAAGCAATAGTTATCCGAACGATTCCAAATACTGCAGAAAAACGCTCTAAACAATATTCGCATACCAATTGGCCATATTTGTTGGAAGATGCAGCGTTATATTTAAGAGAAATTGGCACAGAACATTTGTTGGTGGACATGCCATCAGTTGATAAAGAAAAAGATGATGGCGACTTATTAGCCCACCGCGCTTTTTGGAATTACCCTAAAGCTCCTAGAAAAACAGCCACCATAACCGAATTTATTTATGTAAAAAACGACATCAAAGACGGCACCTATTTTCTGAATTTGCAAATGGCTTCGTTTGTCAATGACGCATCACCGAGTAAGCCTGTGCTGTATGAAGTGTTGTAGATTTAAGAGATTAGATATTTTTTTAGAGTAATAATTTTATAAGGTTCAAGTATAAAATATTCTACAGGAAAGGTAGATTTATTAAGACGAAATTTGAAAACATCAATTTTTCTGTTGAAGGCACTTAAATAGGAGCACATGTAGGCTCACAAACTCAGAGCCTCACCAACCATAAATTAAAATGAATATTGAATCCTACCGTAACTACTGCATCACAAAAAAAAGGAGTTACCGAAGATTTTCCTTTTGATGAAGACACACTGGTTTTTAAAGTAATGGGAAAATTATTTGCGCTAACTTCTTTAAAAGAATGGGAAGATGGTAATCCTTCCATCAATTTAAAATGTGACCCAGATTGGGCAGAAGAACTCCGCGCACAATATGACGCTATTTATCCGGGTTATCATATGAGCAAAAAACACTGGAATACAGTAGCATTAAACAAAGATGTTCCCGATACGATGATTCTTGAACTTATAAACCACTCCTATAAATTAGTTATTTCAGGATTGACTAAAAAATTACAAAGCCAATTCAAAGATTTATAAAAAAATTTTGAAGCTATAAAAACAACTTGGTAAAAATATACAAAATAAAATCACTCTATTTTTTTTACATTTTTGCATACTAATTTAATTCACAGTAATTTCGGGGATTCTAAAAAATGACGATGGCAACTACTCCTTTTGACTTTTATACCGCACAAATTGACACTTTTAAAAAGCAATTAAAAAACAGCAAAAAAAAACTATTTGCCTCGAGCATGCTTCGCCTTGCCTTGTTTTTATTGGCATGTTATGGTGTCTATTTTTATTTTGGAGACGCAAAAATGGTTATGGGGGTTTTAATAGTTGGTATTGCCTTGTTTTTATTTCTCATTTCTCGTCATAGTGACTTGAGTTTTCATAAAAAATTACTTCAAAAATTAATTGCTTTAAATGAAAAGGAACTAAAAGCATTACTTCGTAATGTTGTTGATTTTCCCGATGGCAACGAGTTTGAAGAACACGACCATTTTTATAGTCAGGATATTGATTTATTTGGCAAAGGATCTTTTTACCAATATCTAAATAGAACAGCAACGCAAGATGGAGCAAAAAAACTAGCCGAAAAATTAAAAAGCAACGGTATTAACAATATTCAAAGCAAACAAAGAGCCGTCAAAGAACTTTCTGAAAAGGCATCTTGGCGTCAAAATTTTACTGCCTATGCTTCTATTTCAAAAACAGAAACTTCTACTGGCGAAGTAATTGGTCTTTTACAAAAGCATACTTTTTTTGTTCCAAAACTAATGTGGATATTACCCATTGTTTTCACTCTGCTTTCCCTGATAGTTTTCACCAGTTATTTTATGGATATCATCGGCGAAATGCAATTGCTTTTGTGGTTTATTATAGGTTTGGGAATTACAGGTTTTTATGTAAAAAAAATCAATGGGTTATCGCAACAAGCCTCAAAAATTCAAGACGTTTTTCAGCAATACCAACATTTACTTTTACAAATAGAACAAGCGGATTTTGTTTCAGAAGAATTACAAAATCTTCAAAAAAAGATAGCGGTAACATCAAAAAAAGCTTCTCACATTGCCAAACAATTTTCCAAACGATTAGATGCTTTAGACCAACGAAATAATTTTTTATTTGGCATTTTTGCTAATGCATTTCTACTTTGGGACCTTTATCAATGTTTTTATATAGAACAATGGATGGTAGAATACAGTAAAAAAGCAGAAGAGTGGTTTGAAGTAATTGCTGAAATGGATGCTATAAACTCGCTTGCTACGTTTGCTTTTAACCATCCACAGTACACTTTTCCGCAAATTACTTCAGAAAAAGCGGTTTTAGAAGCAACTAATTTTGTGCATCCATTACTGGATCCTGCAAAAGCGGTTACCAACAATTTTAAAATAGAAAGCCAACAGTTTTATATTATAACTGGAGCGAATATGGCAGGAAAAAGCACGTTTTTACGAACAGTTTCACTAGGCATTGTAATGGCAAATATGGGTCTTCCTGTATGCGCTACATCCTTTCGTTATTCCCCCATAAAGTTAATTACTAGCATGCGAACCACAGATTCACTAACCGATGACGAATCCTATTTCTTTTCAGAACTTAAACGGTTAAAATTTATCGTAGATGCCATTACAACCGACAACTACTTTATCATTCTAGACGAAATTTTAAAAGGCACCAACAGTACAGACAAGGCCATTGGTTCTAGAAAATTTATAGAAAAATTGGTGTCTTCACATTCTACAGGCATTATTGCCACGCATGATTTAAGCTTATGTGAGGTAGCAAATACACTTCCCGATGTGAAAAACTACTATTTTGATGCGGAGATAATCGATGACGAATTGTTTTTTGATTATACCATAAAAACTGGTGTAGCAAAAAATATGAATGCCTCTTTTTTATTGAAGAAAATGAAGATTGTAGATTGAAAAAAGAAAAGAGAGAATAGAAAAAAGAGGATAAAGAAGTATAAATAAATGATGAAGAGGTGCATTAGTGAAGCAAACTAGAAACATGAAACCAAAAACCAGAAATTAACGATGGATTCATTAACGCAGATTGTTTTAGGAGCCTCAGTAGCAGAAGCAGTATTAGGCAAAAAAGTTGGCAATAAAGCCATGCTTTACGGTGCCATAGCAGGAACTATTCCGGATTTAGATGTTTTAGCAAAACTCTTTACTGATACCATTACTGCAATAGAATTTCATAGAGGTTTTACCCATTCCATTTTCTTTTCGGTGGTGTTTGCGCCTATCTTTGGGTGGTGTATTTCAAAAATCGAAAGGAAGTCCGGAGTAGGTTGGAAAGGTTGGAGTGTATTGATATTTTCGGCGCTTATTACGCATCCTATTCTTGACGGATTTACCACTTGGGGAACACAGTTTTTTTGGCCTTTTGAGTATCGTGTGGCTTTCAAAAATATTTTTGTGATAGACCCGCTTTACACCTTGCCTTTTTTGATGTTTTTGATTTTAACTATGTTTCAAAAACGAACTTCCCCTAAACGAAGAAAATACAATAGACTAGGGTTAATCATTAGCAGCACTTATCTTGTGATAACCCTTATTTTAAAAGGAATTACTTATGAAAAATTCACTGATGCTTTACAAAAACAAAATATTGCCTATAAACAATTACAAACGAAACCTGCACCTTTAAATACGATACTTTGGACAGCAAATGTAGAAACTGAAAATAGCTATTTAATAGGAGACTATTCTTTTTTTGACACAAATCCCATTGCCTTTCATTCTTTTCCCAAAAATCATCAATTAGTAGGCGATTGGATAGAAAAAAGAAACCTACAAAGGCTTATAAAAATTTCGGAAGGATGGTATATTATTTCGGAAAAGGATGGTGATTTATATTTTAATGATTTACGGTTTGGATTATTAAAAAATAATCCGAAAAATCCGGAGTTTATTTTTAGTTATAAATTGACAGAAATAGAAGGGGTTATTTCTGCCGAAGAAACTAAAAGAGGCAGAGTCGATGCTCAAAAACTTCTAGGCGATTTGTGGGGGCGGATAAAGGGAAATTGATTTAACCCAAAATCCCTTTTTGTTTGTTGTAAAAAGCATCTGCCTGTAATTGCAGTAATTCCCGTGCTTTCTTGCGTTTGTAGTCGTAGAGTTCCTGCTCTTCAGCTATGTCGGCATAAACACGGTTGTTGACTTCTGTGTCGGTTTGTAATACGGCTTTTCGTTGGTGTACTTGTTGTGCCACCCAGGTTTCCAGGGCATTTTCTTCTTCTTCTAATTTCAAGTCGTAAGCACCTTTTGGGGAAAGCAATTTGGCAATAATAGGCGAGGTCTCGATAGCTAAAAATAACAAAAACAGGAATAGAGATGGCAGCAAAGGCAGAGCGTTTAACGCGTTTACACGTGACATCAGACCATCAAAACCATCAATAATTGGTTGGGTTTCATTAACCTTGGTGTTGTATTCAGTTGCTAAAACGGCCAGTTGGGCTTCGGCTTCGTTAATTTTTTGGGTATTGGTTTGTTTTAACTCTTGCATGGCTAAAAGTTCAGCGTCGTGCTTTTCTCTTTTTTCTTTGTACACTGGTCCTTTGCCTAATTTTTGAGTGCCGGCAGTACCTTCGGCTTCTGTTATATAGGTAGTGTAAAGCGTGTTTACTTCAACTTCTTTATCGGTTATTCCCTGTTTTAATACTGCAATTTCATCAGAAAGCGCTTTTGTTTGCGGGGTATATTGTAGGGCAATTTGGTCTTTGTTCGCTAGTGTTAATTCGTTTTTTTGTTCCAGTAATACCTGGTTGATTTCTTTTTCAAAGATTTTTAGTTCCAAAGGTTTAGAAATCACCACAGCAATGATGATAGCCAAAAGAATTCGTGGGGAAGCCTGAAGCAATTCGCCTTTAAAACTGTTTCTTTTTTTTATGGTAGAAATAATAAAGCGGTCTAAATTAAAAATAAGAAGACCCCAAACGATACCAAATGTAATAGAAGTAAAATAGGAGTCAAAAACCGTAAAAAGAGCATACGAAGAAGCGATAAATGCCATCACGGCAGTAAAGAAAACGGTGGCACCTATACCTGCATATTTGGTTTGTTCGCCGGGAGAGCAGGAGTCAAGAATGGCAGTATCTGCCCCGGAGCAGAAGATGAAAAAGCGTTTTAGCATTATATGGATTTGATTGATGAATCAATATAACGTGATTTGTAACAGATTGTTTCATAAATTGTTATCAAAATCTAAGAATCATATCAAATTCTCGATCAGCAACCCATTAATTTTACTTTTGGGTAGTCATTGACATCAATCCTTATGTCTTTATTTTTTTTGGCAAGTTCAATCGCTTCTTCAACTCTGTAGGGGTGAGGCCCCATAAAAAACACAGCTCCTTTATTTGACAGCTCCTTTATATATTGAACAGGGTCATCATTAGGAGTTGGTGGCGATTGTACAGGCTTAGGTAAATAAGTTGTATTGAATTCTTTATTTTTGGGTGGTTCTGGTGGTATTGGTGGCTGGGCAGGAAGTATATGAGGAAATGGTTCTGCATTTTCTTTTTGCTCTGCGGTCATTTTGTTATAAATAGATGTTATTTTGCCAACTTCAGCCCTAATAATTCTTATATTTTCCCTAGACATCGTGTTGTATTTTTTTGCCAAGGTGTTGTATTCTTGTATTTCGGATTTTGTGGCATTTTTTTGTTGAAATTCAGTTTTTGCTTGTTCTGTAACTACTTCTTTTTGAATAATTTTTTTTGTGCTAAAACCATACACTAAAAGTGTCAATAAGGGCAATATTAAAAGGCTTCGCAGCCAGATCGTTTTGGTGGATGTTTGTTTTTTCATAACTGTAAATCGTTTTTTGATGAATGAATAATTAATGGAATTTGCCAGTGCAGGCGTGGTTGCATTTGATGAGAATGCCAGTAAAAGTTTTTGATAGGCAATTGTGTCAGTACCTTGATTTAAAACGGCGCGGTCTGCTAAAAATTCGTGGTTGAGTTTGATGCTTGTTTTAATAAAATATAATAATGGGTTGAACCAAAAAACAATCTGTAGAAGTTCCACTACTAAAATATCGAGGCTGTGTTTTTGTTTGGCGTGAATGTGTTCGTGCTGAATTACTTCGTCAGGGATTTCTTTTGCTTCAAATTGTTGTTTGTTGAGAAACACATAGTTTAAAAAGGTATGCGGAATTACTGGTGTTTTGAGTAAGACATGGTGGATAGAATCCCTAGTGAATTTAGGGTTATTCCTGATTTTTGAAATCAGTTGATAGAGGTTTTTTACAAATTGTATGCTGAAAAATACAACCCCCAAAGCATACAATACCCATAAAATGGATGACCAGTAGTTTGTGGTGCTTTTGATTTCAGTAACAGAAATAGCGCCGGAATCCATAAAAACGGAAGGAATTGTACCCGATATTTCTACGTAAGTTTTAAAAGTTATTAAAGGTATAAGAAAAGAAAGTAATAAAGTGCCCAGTAAATAAAATCTTTTAAAAACGTGCATGTTTTCATTTTCCAAAAACAGCTTGTAAAATCCAAACAGTATGGCATTACAAAACCCCGATTTTATTAAATACAGTTCCATTACTTTTTCTTTTTGATTTCGGTATCTATTATATTTCTAAGTTCCTCGAGTTCTTTTTTGCTGAGGTTGGTTTCTTGCGTAAAATAGGAAGCAAATTGTGCCGTATCGTTGTTAAAGAAATTTTTGATAAGCCCGTTTACCTGTTTTGAAAAATAGTCTTTCTTTTTGATCAGCGGGAAATATTTACGCGAGCGGCTTTCCTGTACATAATCCACAAAGCCTTTGTCCTGCATGCGTTTTAATAGTGTTGCCACGGTTGTACTGGCAGGTTTGGGCTCCGGCGAAGCTTCAATAAGGTCCTTCATAAAAGCACGCTTTTGTTTCCACAAAAGTTGCATAAGTTGTTCTTCGGCTTTGGATAATTGCATGGATAAAATATATATTATTCTACAAATGTAGAATAAATATGTAATTCTACAAACATAGAAGTAAATATTTTTGAAATTAAATTTCTCAGGGTTCCATACCTTGTGAGGGTTGCGTGAAAATCTAAAGGGCTTCAGGCAGTTAAACGTTGTTTGCCAAATATAATTGGTGTAATTTTTATAGCTTTGTTAGGATTGTTTTGCAAATACGTACTAATGAAAAAGTTAAAAAACTAAGAATTATGGAAATGACAAAATTTCACCAATTATGCGGTGCCTATGACAAAGCACAAACTAATTTTGAAAAGTATCAAAAGGACTGCCACTTGCTTTCCATGGAAATAGTAAGAGAATTAAAATCTTTTTTTCAAATACCTGAGAGCCAATTTTCCTTATACAAAATAAATGACAAAGGTGGATTTGAATTAGTGCCTGCAGCATTAATACATGCCATTAGGCTTACCGAGGATCACTATTGGCATTTTGGTGTTGGATTAACGGTATGTAAAGCTCCAGAAACTTTACCCGAAGAACTTATTTTAATTCATCTTATGTTTCGGCGAAATGATAAAGAGGAATGTTTTATAAAATATGCTAATGGTAACGAGGAATTTCAAATTAAAAAGGGAAATTCCTCATCATATATTCCCTTTTTTGAATACCTTTTTATCCTAATTTTAAAATCTTATGACGAACAATTACAACTGTTTATCGGCGAAAAAACTACTAGAAGATTGGGGTATGTGAAATCGTAGTTTTTAGTGGTATTGCTTAAAAATTTGTAATTATTTTAGTGTATTTAAATGTAAATTTTATTTTAATATATTTTTAGAAGTATTTTAGAAATTAAAATTAATATCCTCATTCTACCTACACTTTCTATTCTTTGATAATTTTTTTAATGTTTCTATTTTTTCCATCAGTAAGTATTACAAAATAAACACCTTTTTTTAGGCTTGATACATTTATTTTAAGTGAAGTATTAGGTATACGCAACAAGGTGTTCCCTAAAATATCAAGAATGGTAATATCCACAAATGGCGTAGTACTATTTTTAATATGTAAATCATTTTTTACGGGATTGGGATAAAGAATAATGGTATTTAAATCATTATCCGGTATGCCCAATATATTGTTTTTATACCACACCACCTTATCATCATTTTGTGAGCAAGCAAGGACATCTACAGCCCCATCTTGATCCATATCAGCAGCAAAAACAAACCTAGTGCCTAAGTGGTCATTGCTAATTACCTGCTGTGGGCCAAAGCTGCCCAACCCATCTAAATTTTCATACCAAGCAATTTTTCCATCAATGGCAGAGGCAGAAAGTACATCTAAGTCGCCATCATTATCCATATCTGCGGCATAAACAGAAACAGCTGTATCTGTTTCTGTTGAAATAATTTTTTCCGGGCTAAAATTACCCAACCCATCTAGGTTTTCAAACCAAGAAATTCGATCACTACCATTGTTAGCTCCCAAAATATCCATATCGCCGTCACCATCCAAATCAAAACCAACAATTTTGTTAAAATAAATTGGGGTTGGGTTTGTGTTTATAATAATTTTAGGGCCAAAAGTGCCTTGCCCATCTAAATTTTCAAACCAAGTTAGGTTGATGAATCCGGATGAATTTGCGACTATATCCATATCGCCATCGCCATCCATATCTAAAGCAATAACTGAACGACAATTAGTATTGGTTGAGGAAATAATTTGCTGAGGGCCAAAAGAGCCCAAACCATTCAAATTCTCATGCCAAGCCACCTTGCTTTCTAAATCAATGGCAGTTACTATGTCTAAATCGCCATCGCCATCCAGATCTGCAGCAACAGCAGAAAAGGGTTGATTTGCGTTAGCTAAAATCACTTGTTGCGGACCAAAAGTGCCGTTGCCATCTAGGTTTTTATACCATACCACAGTTTGAGTAAATGGAGAAACTCCTATAACATCCATATCGCCATCGCCATCCAGATCTGCTACATGCACCCAAGAGGCTTCTTCTAAAATGCCTATCAGTTGTAAAGTGCCAAAGGCACCTTGTCCATTAGTGTTTCTCACCCAAGCAATGTGGTTGCCAAATCTAGATGCAGTAACTACATCTAAGCGGCCATCGCCATCTATATCGGCGGCTACTACTACTTGCGGTCCATCTGCTTCTAAAGTGATGATTTGTTGCGAACCAAATTGGCTAAAACAAGGAAACGCAATGAATAAAAAAGCGAGAGGTGTAATTTTGTTTAGCATAAAAAAATCACATCTTCTATTTATGAAGGTGTGGTAAGGGTTTTAATTATTGTCTTTTTGTATAACTGTTTGATTTGTACTTCCGTCATTATAGTTTTTATCGATAACATAAAGACCTTGAGGAAGATTATCTATAAAATTAGGATTGTTAATAGTTAAAGAATCCTTTTGTGTTATGGTTACATTATTATTAAAAACATTGTCTTCAAATTTAGTGACGGTGCCAGAATCGGCTGCTTTATTCCAGTTGTCATAACATCTTCTGGTATTTTGTCCATAGGGTTCACATAAATCTAAATCAATTTGAATAGCAGAATGGTTAGGATGTGTAATGCTGCTGAAACCTGTATTATCTTTTGAGATGGTAAGAAGCGAATTATTGGTATAAGAAAAAGATACATCTTCATAAGGACTTGGTTCCGGACAGTTACAGCTACATTCCAAAAAGCGGTAATTAAATCCCGGCTGAAAAAGTGGGGGATTATATGGGTTAGGTTCCGGGCCGGTAACATAGTATTCGCCTGCATAAGGTTCATAAAGTGATGCAATGGTTGTTAGTGTGGGGCCAAAATTACCTTGTACATCTGCTATTAATGCTTCTCTTGCACGGATGCCTTGCCCTGTTGTTAAGTGTATTTGACTGCAAGGATAGGCATCACCCATAGCATTGTTTACATCTAGCGGGGAAATATCATACAATACACCAACGTTATCTTCTTCATCACCTATATAAGAGCAAGTAGTTAAATCGACAAAAGGGTAACAAGCGCAACTATTATCTCTAAACCCGTTGTTTGCTGCGGTATCAACTACTGCATCGCCTGCTGTATCGGCATTGAAGTTAGGGTCATTGATGTCACGAGTTGCATGTTCAGTTGAAGAGCGAGTATGCTTAATAGTAAGGTTATGTGCAATTTCATGGACAAGGGTTACTTTACTAATACCACTAGAGTTTACACCACAGTGAGTACTTCCTGAGAGGTTTGGGGCAATACCACCACCAAAACCGGCCCAGCCAAATAAATAAACATTAAAGGCATCTGGTTTTCGAAAGCCTTCATTTGTAGCCCAAGTGACCATGTTAAAATAATCAATAACCTGTTCTAAAACATAATATCCATCCTCGTCATTAGGTAAAGTGGGGCTATCAATTTCTTCAAAACCTCTGTATTTAAAATAAATACCAAATTCATTATATAAGATATTCAAATTTGCAACGCCACATAGTACATCATCAGCTCTATTAGGAAAATCATTTTGCCCGTTTGGTCTATTTATACCCCAAAAGTAGATGTTTAAAACTATAGGATCGCAGGAATTTAAAGAGGTAAGGTCAACACCCCCGCTATAAACACCCATTGGATCTGGATTGCCACGATCCGTTGTTGCGCAAGTAAAGCCGTCAGTTTGGGCGTCCATTGCCTAAATAATTAAAATAATCATAGCTAAAGATAGAAAAATTCTATTCAAGCGAGATCTGATTTTAAATTTTGTTTTCATAATCTTTTGTTTTAAGGTTGGTTACATATTGCTAATGAAATAAAAAAATATAAATAGCGCATATATGCGTTGTATTATTTTAATTGTTATTCCAAGTTTTACCCTGTGAGTAAAAACAGGAATGACATCATTTTAAAAAATTTTGGAGCACATTTAAAAAAAATAAGGATTCAAAAAAATGTAACACAAGAAACCTTAGCTTTTGATTCTAACATTCCTATTTCCCAAGTTGGAAGAATAGAAAGAGGAGAGATTAACCCTACCTTAAATACTATTTATATGCTTTCCGTTGCATTAAATATCACAATCCTGCAACTAATGGATTTTGAAATTTATTACCCCAAAGCTCAAAACTAAAGCCTAAATTCCCATTAAAATAGAGACAACCCCGCCAAAGTTAAATTTTACAATTTTTTCTAAAATTTCTATGTAGAGTTTTCAAGCAACTGTAAAATAAGCATATCTTTGCCGAATAGTAAAATTTTAAAAATGAGCATAGAAAAAGGCCTCCATGAAAGAAGCAATTCCACTTGTGAACTAAGCGGAGCCAAAGAACATTTAGTGGTTTATGAAGTGTCTAACTCAACAGTTAAAGGAGTAGATGCGTGCGTTTTAATATCAGAAACCTGTAAAAATCAAATCGAAAACCCCGAAACCATGGACCCCAACCACTGGCGTTGTTTGAACGATAGTATGTGGAGTACAGTGCCTGCGGTTCAAGTTATGGCGTGGCGTATATTAAACCGTTTAAAAAACGAAGGCTGGCCACAGGATTTGCTGGATATGCTTTATTTAGACGAAGATACTTTGGCTTGGGCATCCGCTTCCGGCGAAGGTATAGAGGAAAGCGATGTAATAAGGCATGTAGATAGTAATGGCGTTCTTTTAGAAGCTGGAGATACTGTAGTTTTAATAAAAGATTTGGATGTTAAAGGATCTTCCATAACCGCAAAAAGGGGGACTGCTGTTAGACGCATATCCCTTGTTCACGACAATGCCGAACAAATTGAAGGCAAAGTAGATGGACAAACCATCGTTATTTTGACCAAGTTTGTGAAAAAAGCATAAATTTTATAGGATATTGTTTAGATTTAAGACTTGATTGTTTTAAGCCAATCTTTTAGCCTCCTTCAAAACAGTTTCCTTAATTGTTTGCCAATCCATTTTTTTCATCATGATAGGCATTTCTTCTTTTTCGGCATCATCAAAGTAGGAGAGGCTTTTTAATGCTAAAAAAGTGGAGCCATCCGAATATTTTTCAGAATAAAATTGAAATATTTTTTCTAAAGGAAAGATAGTTAAAAGAAAATACAGGTCTATAAAATCTTTTTTACTTCCTCTTCCTGATATAGCATTTAATTTTATGGCTGCAATGTCTTTCAAAGACAACATTCTAATTGAGTTTTCAACTTTGGGGCTTTCTAATAAAGGGTAAGGATAATTAACAAAATCTATTTTTACCCCGTCGATTGCATACACTAAAATATTTTTACTCTTTTTTAAAATTGTAAGATTACCTAAGATGGATAGCTCTTTATTGAATTCTATTTCATTGATTTCAAAATCCCCAAATAAATCTAAATCTACTGAAATGCGATGTCCAATTTGTAACGCCAAGGAAGTCCCACTAACCAAATGAAATGCTTTGAAAGTACTTGAATGCATAATACCATCCAATAACTCCAAAAGTTATATTAATGTTTTGTGTGAAAAGCATCTAAAATCTTGCTTGTTAATTTGAAAAATATTGGATAAAAAGGATAGTGTCACCTCGTCTAAGTTTTTCAAATGAAGTGCTGTATTTTTTATAACTTCCCTGCCATAAACGGCATTGATTATACACCAATCTTCCATAACACCATATTCCAAAACTTTCTGAATAATAATATTTTTGGATAGCTCAAATTGTAACAAAGAAGAATCTACATCCCAAAAAAGATGTGGAGATAAATCGAATATGGTATAGTCACGTTTCATAGTTTACAAAAGTACTCATAAAAATGGGTTAGATAAACCTGCCGGAAATATACACCCCGACAGGTTTCACACTATTCTATTTACTCATCTCCGTAAAATAATGATAAAACTGTGGGATGGTTTCAATGCCTTTTAGGTAATTCCATATACCAAAATGCTCATTTGGCGAGTGGATAGCATCACTGTCTAAGCCAAAGCCCATTAAAATACTTTTACTTTGGAGTTCTTTTTCAAAAAGAGCCACAATCGGAATGCTTCCACCGCTTCGTTGTGGGATAGGGGTTTTTCCAAAAGTTGCTTCATAAGCCTTTTCAGCGGCTCGGTACTCCATACTGTTTATTGGCGTTACATAAGCAGTGCCTCCATGGTGTGGGGTTACTTTTACGGTAACACCTTTTGGCGCTATAGATTTAAAGTGTTTGGTAAACAATTCGGTGATTTCTTTCCAGTTTTGATCAGGTACAAGGCGCATGCTTATTTTAGCGTAAGCTTTAGCGGCAATCACCGTTTTTGCGCCTTCACCGGTATAGCCTCCCCAAATGCCGTTGACATCTAATGTAGGGCGAATGGAGTTTCTTTCATTTGTAGTATAGCCTTTTTCGCCATAAACAGCTTCAATATCTAGTGCTTTTTTATAGGCGTCTAAATGAAAAGGTGCTTCTGCCATTTTTGCTCTTTCCGCTGCGGAAAGTTCTAGTACATTATCGTAAAAACCAGGTATGGTAATATGGTTATTTTCGTCGTGTAAAGCGGCAATCATTTTTGCCAACACGTTAATTGGGTTTGCCACAGCACCTCCGTACAATCCGGAATGCAGGTCGCGGTTTGGGCCGGTAACTTCTACTTCCACATAACTCAAACCGCGTAAACCAGTGGTAATAGATGGTACATCGGGAGCAATCATTCCTGTGTCGCTTATCAGTATGACGTCATTGGCTAGTTTTTCTCGGTTGCGCTCTAAAAACCATCCCAAACTTGCACTGCCTACTTCTTCTTCGCCTTCAATCATAAACTTGACATTGCAAGGTAGTTGGTTAGTTTTGGTCATATATTCCAACGCTTTCACGTGCATATACATTTGGCCTTTATCGTCGCAAGAGCCACGGGCAAAAATGGCCCCTTGGGGATGTATTTCGGTTTTTTTAATGACAGGTTCAAATGGCGGGCTGTTCCATAAATCTAATGGATCTGGCGGTTGTACGTCATAGTGCCCATAGACTAAAATGGTAGGAAGATTTTTATCCATGATTTTTTCACCATAAACTATAGGAAATCCAGGAGTTTCACATATTTCTACGTGAGTGCAACCTGCTTCCTGCAGTCTTTTTTTAACCATTTCTGAGGCAGCGATAACGTCCTTTTTGTATGCAGGATCAGCGCTAATAGATGGAATTTTTAGTAAATCGATGAGTTCGTTTAAAAACCGGTCTTTGTTTTCTTCAATGTAAGATTTTGCTGAATTCATATTCGTATTTTAAGGAATGGTAAATCTACGAAAATCTGTTATTTTTATAAAGGAAGTTGTTTGTTTATTCTAATCTTTGCTTATATTTGCACTCCTTTGCTGAAGCTTCGGAGCGTAATGCACCATTCAGCAAAAATTTTTAATGTAAATTCCAAGCGGGCGTGATGGAATTGGTAGACATGCCAGACTTAGGATCTGGTGCCGCAAGGTGTGGGAGTTCGAGTCTCCCCGCCCGCACGTAACGAAGCTCTTCAGAAATGAAGGGCTTTTTTATTGTAAAAATTTTAATAATTTTTTTTTACGTAAAGAGCGCAAAGGTTTTTATGTAAAGTGTCGCAAATGCAATGAACCCTTCTAGGGTTTTAAACCCTAGAAGGATTGTTCTCACTTTAATTTTTTTCGTAAATATGTTAAATTAGTAAATGAAATCTCCAAAACATTTATCTACATTTAGTCCACTTTTCAAACCCGCTTTTTATGGAAATTTTTTTACACCTCGATACCTGGATTGCTCTTTTAACATTAACCTTTATGGAAATTGTTTTAGGCATTGACAACATTATTTTTATTTCAATAGTAGCCGCAAAACTTCCACATGAACAACAAAGAAAAGCTCGAATTCTAGGACTTTCTCTTGCTTTAATTGTGCGAATTTTATTGCTGTTAAGTATTACTTGGATTATTGGTCTAACAACACCTGTGCTAACCATTAGCGATTTTGCGTTAAGTTGGCGAGATATTATTTTAGCTCTTGGAGGCGTTTTTCTTTTGGTAAAAAGTATTTTGGAAATTCATCATAAGGTAGAAGGGGTAGAACATGAACAAGTAATAAAAAAGGTGAATAGTTTTGGGTATGCAATTCTACAAATTGTTTTATTGGATATCATTTTTTCGTTTGACTCTATTCTTACGGCGGTGGGTCTTACAGACAAATTACTGCTTATGATTATTGCTGTTATTGTTTCTATAATTGTAATGATGCTATTTGCTAAAGCAGTAAGTGACTTTGTAAACAAATATCCTACCATTCAAATTTTAGCACTTTCGTTTTTAATTTTAATAGGTTTTATGCTTATTGTAGAAGCTCTGCATTCCCACGTACCAAAAGGATATGTCTATTTTGCCGTTTTCTTCTCCTTAATTATTGAAATGCTCAATATTCGGTATCAAAATAAAAGAAAAAAACTAGAAACGTAAGTAGCATTTGCGTTTTGTTATTTTATAAAAAGGAAAATAGAAACTACTTGTTCTATTTTCCTTTTTAAATAATTATTACTTTTGACCACTTAATTATACGCTTATAAAAACAAAACAAACTATCCCAAAATTTTTATTTATGAAAAAATGTATTTTTACTTTTTTATTTTTTTGCGTTTCCATATTCCAATTAGCTGCTCAATACACTACCCCAAATACTGGTGTAGATTGGACGCTTGACGATATTGCAATAGCTAGCCCAACTACAATCACTATTTCAGGAAGCACCTATACTTTACTAGAAAACATTACCGTTTCGGTGAATGATATTCTACGGATTCCCACAAATTTAACTTTGCAAATTGAAGCTGGTTTGCGCATCACTGTTTTTGGGTCGTTTTTGGTTGAAGCAAATGCAACAACTATAACCGCCGTAAATCAGGCAAATCCGTATGATGGGTTTCGTTTTGAAGAATTTTCAGTAATCAACATTCAAAATGCCACTATCGAATATGGTGGTGGTTTACAGGTTTTAACCGAAGATTTCATATTGAATAATTCCATTTTGCAATTTAACATTGCAGGTGTAGCCACAGGTGGTGTTGTCGCGTTTTCACGAGGAATTCCTGAAATCACCAACAATCAATTTTTATTCAATGCCACTCCGGCAATAAGCTCTGCCGCAAACACCCAAGTTTCTGCATATATATTTAATAATTATTTAGAAGGAAATAACCAAACCAACAACAACCGTCCGCAAATAAATATGGGTGCTACAAGAACTTTAGACACTTTGAAAATCATACAAAACACCATTATTGGGGATAGGACTAAAGAACAAGTTGGCGGAATTGCCGTAGCCAATTTGGTTGGAGGAGCTTTACGAGTTATCATTGAAGATAATATTATTAAAGACAACCGGTATGGAATGACCATTGTAGGTCCAAACGCTTTTGGAAGAATAAAAAATAACATAATTGAAGATAATAATACCCAAAACAATCCAAATTTAGGGGGAAGCGGCATCAACTTAAATGCACCAACAGGTGGGCAAGAAATAGTTGCTTCCGGAAATAAAATACGAAGAAACCTTTGGGGAGTTACCTTACAAGGCCAATCGAATGCCAATTTTGGCGACGATCAAGACAATCCGGGATTAAACGTGTTTTCAGAAAATGGAAATTCAGGAGAGATTTTTGCCCTTTACAACAACACATTCAATGTGCTTTCAGCAAAAAATAATTGCTGGGTTGAAGGAGGCGAAGGCACCCTGGCAGAAGCCGAAACAGTAATTTTTCATCAAGTGGACGATCCTTCTTTAGGTGAAGTTATTTTTGACCCCATAAATTGTGAAATCCTAGGATTAGATGAAATAACATTAGAAAATTTTGTTTTCTATCCGAATCCGGCGACAAACTCTATTACTTTTGATAATGTGAATTCTTTTGAAAAATTAGAAATTTTTGGCATGCAAGGCAATGTAATTTCAAGTCAGAAAATTGTTTCCGGAACAAACAGGATTTCATTATCACTTCCTTCGGGAATTTATTTCACCCGTTTTAGCAATGAAAAAAGTCAAGTAATAAAGAAACTACTTGTGAAATAAACAAATCAAATACTTTCAATTTTAATATACATCTTGAAACTATTTCTTCAGGATGTTTTTTTATACCTAAAATCATCATCAAAAACCGCTTAAACCTTTACCTTTGCAGCTCTTAAAAAAACAGAAAAGTGACTTTAACAAAATCAGATAAATTAGAGCTTACCAAAGCAGAAATGCAAGATTACGGCTATCAAGTGGTGGATGCCATTGTAGCACATTTTGACACACAAAACGAAAAATTTCCAGTTGCCACTGCCTCAAGATCTGAAATGGATATTTTATTTCAACAAGATGCCCCAGAGCACCCTTCTAATGCTACAGAAGTGTTGCACTTTGTTTTAGAAAATGTCATGACAAAAAGCAATATTGTTACACACCCAAGATCCTATTCCTTTGTCCCCGGACCGAGCAACTATATTAGTGCAATGAGTGACACCTTAGCTACCGGATTCAATATTTTTTCAGGAGGCTGGGCAGCTTCACCTGCAGCGGCAGAACTAGAAATTGTTACGATGAATTGGTTACTAAAACTTTTTGGACTTCCCATAAAAAAAGGAGGAGGCATTTTTACTAGCGGTGGCTCCATGGCAAATTTAACGGCTTTGGTAACTGCAAGAAACATAAAATGCGGGCAAGATTTTTCAAAAGCTGTCATTTATTTATCAGACCAAGCGCATTCCTCTAATATAAAAGCCATACATATTTTAGGGTTTAAAAAGGAACAAATTAGAATGATTCCTACCGATATGGAATTTAAGTTTTCCGTAAACAAATTAAAAAATGCTATTGCCAAAGACAAATTAGAAGGATTACAACCCTTTTGTTTGATTGCCTCTTCCGGCACAACAAATACAGGAACGGTAGATTCATTAAACGAATTAGCGGCAATTTGTAAAAAAGAAAAACTTTGGTTTCATATAGATGCCGCTTATGGCGGAGCAGCAATTTTAGCTAAAAACGGAAAAAAATTACTTCAAGGCATTGAAAAAGCCGATTCTATAACCGTTGACCCTCATAAATGGTTTTTTCAGCCCTATGAAATAGGCTGTTTGTTAGTGCGCAACCACAAATGGCTCAGTGGAACGTTTACCGAAAAACCTGAATATTTAAGAGATATTGAAGGCAATGAATCAGAAATCAATTTTTATGACCACGGTATTGAATTAACTCGCCGTTTTAGAGCATTAAAATTTTATATGTCTATCAAAACTTTTGGTTTAAAAGCATTCCGAAAAGCAATAGATTACAATATTTATTTAGCGGAACAATTGGAAGACTTTCTTAGAAAAAGTGATAAATGGGAAGTGGTTTCCCCCGCAAATTTAGCCATTATCAATTTTAGATATAATCCTATTGCTGAAAATTGGTCAGAAAAACAATTGGATAAAATCAATCAAAAGATTTCAAAAAAAGTCGTTGCATCACGCGAAGCACTGTTAGTTACTACTATTTTAAATAGGCAAGTGGTTTTAAGAATGTGCTTGATTAATCCACGAACCACCATGAATGATATCAAAAGCACAATACTCCTTTGTGAAAAATTTGCTGCCGAATAAAAAATGAAACACCTCATTGACATACTCATCATAGGCGGTGGCGCGGCAGGATTTTTTACAGCGATTAACGCTGCAGAAAATAATTCCGAGGCTAAAATAGTAATTCTGGAACGCGGCAAGGAAGTGCTTACTAAAGTTCGCATTTCAGGTGGTGGCAGATGTAATGTCACCCACGCTGAGTTTGTTCCTAAAGAACTGATAAAAAAATACCCAAGAGGCGAAAAAGAATTATTAGGACCATTTCATCATTTCATGACTGGCGACACCATCGAATGGTTTGAAAAACGGGGAGTTTCCTTAAAAATTGAAGAAGATGGAAGGATGTTTCCGGAAACGGATAGCTCGCAAACCATTATCGACTGTTTTCTTTCGGAAGTGAAACGATTAGCGATTGATGTCAAGATGAATCATTCCGTTAAGACAATAACAAAACAGGATTCTCTTTGGTGTATAACAACAACCAAAGGAGATTTTATCACCAAAAACGTTGTAATCGCCACTGGGAGTAACCCGAAAATTTGGCAACTTTTAGAGAAATTAGGTCACAAAATTATACCGCCAGTACCTTCGTTGTTTACATTTCATATAAAAGATGCTCGCATAACCGATTTATCTGGTATAAGTACTAACGTTGCTGTAAAAGTTTTAGGCACTACTTTAAAAAGTCAAGGACCTTTGTTAATTACCCATTGGGGAATGAGTGGTCCGGCAATTTTAAAGCTTTCGGCTTGGGGCGCTCGAGAACTTTTTGCGTTAGATTATACCTTTACAATGCAGGTAAACTGGTTGGAAAATCAGGAAAGTGAAGAAGCTTTAGAACAGTTAAAAGAAATAAAGTTAAAACAAGCCAAACAGTTGGTTATTAAATATCCGATGTTTGAATTGCCTAGAAGACTTTGGCAAAGTTTGGTTATAGCCTCCGGAATTGATGTTGAGACAAAATGGGCGGAAATTAATAAAAAACAATTGCAAGACTTGACTTCTCAACTCACCGAAAGCAAATTTATGGTGGATGGGAAAAGCACCTTTAAAGAGGAATTTGTCACGGCAGGCGGTGTAGAATTAAAAGAAATTGACTTCAAGACTTTTGAAAGTAAGCTGCATAAAAATCTGTATCTGGCAGGAGAAGTTTTAAACATTGACGCTATCACTGGCGGCTTTAATTTTCAAAATTGCTGGACAAGTGGATTTTTGGTGGCTAAGGCAATTTTATAATAATTTAAGAGAACATCTATTGGATATCTGCCGGTAGATAAACGTATCATTTTGAAATGAAAATACCTATCTTTGCCTTGCTATGACCGAACAAAACTTTCTTTCAAAACCCTATTCCTATACCCTTGAAAAAGGACAAGTAAGCTGGCAATCACCCAGTAATATTGCCTTGGTAAAATACTGGGGAAAGCATGGTGAACAGTTGCCAAAAAACACGTCTATCAGTTTTACCCTATCAAACTGCCACACCCAAACGACATTGTTTTATGAACCAAAAACTAAAGCTGGTTTTGATTTTGAAATTTATCTAGACGGTAAGTTAGAAGAAGGATTTGAACCAAAAATTTTAAAATTCTTTCAACGCATAGAAAATTATTTGCTTTTTTTAAAAGAATATTCCTTTAAAATAGAAACTTTTAATAGTTTTCCTCATAGCAGTGGTATTGCTTCTTCAGCCAGCGGAATGAGTGCACTTGCGTTGTGTTTAATGGAAATGGAACGAAAATTTAATCCTGAAATTTCCAAAGAATATTTTCATCAAAAAGCATCTTTTTTAGCCCGATTGGGTTCCGGAAGTGCCTGCCGTAGTATCGAAGGACCTCTTGTGGTTTGGGGTGAACATTCAAAAGTTATAGGCAGCACTAATCTTTTTGGTATTACCTATCCATTAGAAATACATAAAAACTTTAAGAAGTATCAGGATACAATTTTACTGGTGGATCAAGGGGAAAAGCAAGTTTCGAGCACTGTGGGTCACGATTTAATGCACAACCATCCTTTTGCAGAAGAACGTTTTGCACAAGCAAACACCAATTTGGAAAAATTAATTCCAATTTTAAAATCCGGAAACCTAGATGGTTTTATTGAAATTGTAGAAAGTGAAGCCCTTTCGCTGCACGCCATGATGATGACCTCAATGCCTTATTTTATTTTAATGAAACCTAATACATTGGAAATCATTAATCGTATCTGGGAGTATAGAAAAAAAACGGGAAGCAAGGTCTGTTTCACACTAGATGCAGGTGCAAATGTGCATGTGTTGTATCCGGAACTGGAAAAAAAGCAAGTTTATGACTTCATTAAGAAGGAGTTAGTTGCATATTGTCAAAACAGTAAGTATATTTGTGACCTTGTTGGCAAAGGCGCAAAAAAAGTGTATATTTAAACCAACTAAATTCAAAAATGAGAGGACCCCTTTTTTACTCTAAAATTTTACTCTTTGGCGAGTATGGAATCATCAAGGATTCTAAAGGATTATCGATTCCGTATAATTTTTATAACGGAGCCCTTAAAATCGATAAAGAACATACCTTTGCTACACACAAATCCAATCAAAGTTTAAAACGATTTGCTGAATATCTGCAAAATTTAGATAAAGAAAATGCAGTATTGGTTTCCTTTGACTTCAAGGCATTACACGCAGATATAGCAGCCGGGTTGTATTTTGACTCCAGCATTCCGCAAGGCTATGGTGTGGGAAGTAGTGGTGCTTTAGTGGCCGCTATTTATGATAAATACGCCAATAACAAGATTACTGTCCTCGAAAACCTTACCCGAGAAAAATTACTAAAACTTAAAAAGGTATTTGGAGTTATGGAGTCTTTTTTTCACGGGACATCCTCTGGTTTAGATCCATTAAATAGTTATTTGAGTTTGCCCATTTTAATTAATTCACAAGAACATATTGAAACCGCAGGAATTCCTTCCCAATTAAAAAGTGGCAAAGGAGCTGTGTTTTTATTAGATAGCGGTGTAGTGGGTGAAACAGCCCCCATGGTGCATATTTTTATGGAGAACATGAAGCAAGAAGGTTTTCGCAAAATGTTGAAAGACCAGTTTGTAAAACATACCGATGCTTGTGTAGATGATTTTCTTACAGGAGATATAAAATCGTTATTTTCCAATATCAAGCAATTGTCCAATGTAGTGCTAGATAATTTTAAGCCGATGATTCCTGTTCAATTTCATAAACTTTGGAAAAAGGGAATTGACACCAATGCCTATTATTTAAAACTATGCGGTAGCGGTGGCGGCGGCTACATTCTGGGCTTCACTGAAGATTTTGAAAAAGCCCAAAAAGCTTTGAAAAATTATAGGTTGGAAGTGGTATATAGTTTTTGATTCTCATTCATTAGAAATTTTAACATATTTTTCGGCACATCCTTCATCACAACTTATTTCGTCGATTAAAATTAAATACTCTTCAAAAAAAGGCATTCTTAGGTTACCTTGATGTTGACTGTTTTCACAATTAAAAGAAATGGTAATTCTTCTTTGTTCTATATTTTCGTTCATTTTGATTTCATAGATACCGTATGAGCAATTGAAACGATTGCTAATCATTGTACCGTCATCCTGAAAAGTATAAAAATGGCCATCATCCACAGCATACCAATTTCCATTCGGATTCTCACTATATGCTTCATAAACTTCAATTAATTGCCAAGTACCAAATAAAGGGATTTCTTGCGTTTGTATTTTCTCTGATTTAGTACAACTTAGAAATAAAAATAATGTAGTGATATGTATAGAATATGGTCTTCATATTCATAATATTTATTTTTAAATAGTTGTTGTATCTGGATTAATTTAATCGAGTTAATTTAATAAATAATAATAATACTATTTTACATATGTGTAATATACAAATAAAACATTTTCTATTTTAATAACTTGAAAATAATACCATAACAAATTATTACCTTTGAACAAATCTCAAATCTCAAATCTCAAATCTAACCTCTAAAATCCAATATCTAAAATCCGATGTCTCTCATCAGCCACAAACAAAAGATATTCCTACTCAAGTTCTTGAGCCTTATTTCTGTTGTTAGGGGCTATAACATCCTTATCATTGTCATTGCGCAATATCTTACTTCCATTTACATTCTTGCTCCAGAAAAATCACTTTTAGAGGTTGTTTTAGATCCAAATCTATTTGTTATTGTTCTTGCATCTTCCTTGGTTATTGCCAGCGGCTACATAATCAACAATTTTTACGATGCCGAAAAAGATTTGATCAATCGCCCCACAAAAACCTATCTAGACAGTTTTATCAGTCAGAATACCAAGCTATCGGTCTATTTTGTGTTGAATTTTCTGTCGGTAATTTTAGCAAGTTATATTTCCTTCCGGGCAGTTCTTTTCTTTTCAGTATATATTTTCTTTATCTGGTTGTATTCACATAAATTAAAAAAGTACCCGTTTATTGGCAATTTAACCGCTTCTATTTTAGCCATTATTCCATTTTTTGCGGTGTTTATTTACTACAAGAATTTTGCATTGGTCATTTTTGTGCATGCCACCTTTTTGTTTTTGATTATTTCCATGCGCGAATTGGTAAAAGACCTAGAAAACATCAAGGGCGATTTTACACTAGGCTATCAAACCATACCAGTTGTATATGGCGAAAAAACGTCAAAATTCATCCTTACTTTTTTGAGTGTACTCACCCTGATACCCACATTTTTGTTAATCAACAAGTTTGAAATAGGGTATATGAATTTCTTTTTTTATGGAAGTTTACTTTTGCTGGTGATTTTCCTTTTTTACCTCTGGATGTCTTCGCAAAAGTTGCATTACATTATTCTGCACAACATCCTTAAACTCATTATTGTTCTAGGGGTTTTTAGTATCATACTTATCGATGTCGATTTTCTTTTACGCAGAATTTTATAAGTAAAAACCATTTTAAAATAAACTACCTTTGCAAAAATTTTTGTAACGATGGCGAAAGAAAACGATAAAAAATCAGGTAAAAGAGAAGGAAAATCTAGAGAAAAAAGCATTCCTTTTAAAAAATCGTTTACCAATAAACCACCCCGACCATTCGGGACCAAGCAACCGAAACCTAACAGCAATCCAGATACCATACGTTTAAATAAATACATAGCTAACTCCGGCATGTGCTCTCGCCGTGAGGCTGATTTGTACATTGCTACAGGAGCAGTACAAGTAAACGGTAAGGTAGTAAATGAAATGGGATATAAAGTGAAACTTTCCGATGAGGTTAAGTTTGACGGAAGACGAATAAATCCGGAAGAGAAACAGTATGTATTGCTCAATAAACCCAAAGGATTTAGCACTACCGCAAAAGAAGGAGCAGAAGATAAATCGGCCTTGGCGCTGGTGGAAAATGCTTCAAAATACAATTTATTACCCGTAGGCAGATTAGACCGAAATACCTCAGGGCTTTTATTGTTTACCAACGATGGCGATATGATAAAAAAACTAACCAACTCCAGCCTTTTAATAAGAAAAATATTTCAAGTTACTTTAGATAAAAATCTCAAGTATGAAGATTTCTTAAAAATTCAAGAAGGAATAAATATTGAAGGAAATAAAATACGTGTTGATGAGGTTTCTTATGTTGAAAACGCCCCTAAAAGTGAAATAGGCATTCAATTGCATAGCAATAAAAACAATATTGTGAGAAAAATATTTACCCATCTTGGGTATGATATTATCAAACTGGATCGTGTGGTTTTTGCCGGACTAACAAAAAAAGATTTACCTCGTGGCAATTGGAAACATCTCACAAAACAAGAGTTGAATAACTTGATGATGTTGTAACCTATTTTGTCAAAAAATAAACTTGAATTTTTTAGTCATACTATTTTGAAATTCAATTTTTTTGATTTCATTTGCATTGTGCTATGTTGAATTTTATACACCTAACAAGTAGCATAATTTTTTGCCTTATGAAATTTTTTCACAAGTCTGGGCTTTTGAATTACAAGGAGTTATTTTCAAAAGCAATTTTAAAAAAAAATCACCGGATTTTAAAACAAACTCCTTCCTTTATTCCGACATTAGCTTTGCGGGTATTCACTATTTCAACTCCCATTCGAATTTGATAGTATCTTCTGATTTTGTACATTGCCACGAACACGTTTTTCGTTGCCTAACTTTTCTTAATGCATACAAAATTTAAAAAACTTAATGAAAACCAGATATATAGACCTTATTGATCAAACTTTTTACTTCCCTCAGGAAGAATTTACTTTAAAGGACAATGAACTTCGCTTTCACGATATAGACTTAATGGGTTTGGTGGAAGAATATGGAGCGCCACTAAAGTTTACCTACTTACCAAAAATTTCAGATAACATAAAAAGAGCAAAAGGGTGGTTTCATGATGCCATCAAAAAAAGTAAATACAAAGGAAAATACAATTATTGCTATTGCACCAAAAGCTCGCATTTTGAACATGTACTTCATGAGGCATTGAAAAACGACATACATATTGAAACCTCTTCAGCATTTGATATTGATATTGTAAACAAACTGAAGGAAGATGGTAAAATTGACCATAAAACCTATGTAATTTGCAATGGCTTTAAAAGAGATCAATACATTTCAAATATAGCAAACCTTATCAACAGTGGCCATAAAAATTGTATTCCCATTATTGATAACTTTGAAGAAATAGGCTTATTAAACGAACAAATAAAAGGAAAATACAAAATAGGCATTCGTATAGCCTCAGAAGAAGAACCAAAATTTGAATTTTATACCTCCCGTTTGGGTATAGGATACAAAAATATTCTACCTTTTTACAACCGCCAAATAAAAGACAATAAAAAAGTGCAACTTAAAATGCTGCATTTTTTCATCAATACCGGCATTCGTGATACCGCTTATTACTGGAATGAATTGTTAAAATGTATGCAGGTTTATGTTCAGCTTAAAAATGTTTGCCCCACTTTAGATAGCTTGAATATTGGTGGCGGATTTCCTATTAAAAATAGCTTGGCATTTGATTTTGATTACCAATATATGGTGAATGAAATTATCCATCAAATAAAATTAGTTTGCGAAGCAGAAGAGGTGCCTGTACCCAACATATTTACTGAATTTGGCAGTTTTACGGTTGGAGAAAGCGGCGGTGCAGTTTATGAAGTTCTCTATCAAAAACAACAAAATGATCGTGAAAAGTGGAACATGATTAATTCCTCATTCATTACAACACTTCCGGATACTTGGGCAATCAATAAGCGTTTTGTGATGCTTGCAGTAAATCGTTGGAATGATGAATATGAGCGAGTGCTCCTAGGTGGCTTAACCTGCGACAGCGATGATTACTACAATAGCGAACAACATATGAACGGAATTTATCTTCCGAAGTATAAAAAGGAAAAACCTTTGTATATTGGCTTTTTTAATACAGGAGCTTATCAAGAAACTATAGGTGGTTTTGGAGGCTTACAACACTGTTTAATACCATCGCCAAAACATTTATTAATTGATAAAGATGAAGAGGGTAACCTCATCACAAAAGTATTTAGTGAACAACAAAAAAGTGAAGACTTACTTAAAATTTTAGGATACAATGACTAAAAAAAATTATGCCGGAATCCCGGACAAGCACGCACGCTTAGACGACGCAAAAATTGTGTTAATTACAGTTCCTTATGATGGAACAAGTAGCTGGCAAAAGGGAGCCGATAAGGGCCCGGAAGCATTTTTACACGCTTCAGAAAACATGGAACTTTATGATATCGAGACACGTACCGAAGTGTACAGAAAAGGTATTTATTTAGCACCACCTGTAACCGAAAACTCCTCGCCGGAGAAAATGGTTGATGTGGTTCATAAAACTACAAAAAGTTACATCCAACAAGAAAAATTTGTTACCATTTTTGGTGGTGAACATTCTGTGTCTATCGGAACTATCAGAGCATTTAATGAGTGTTTTGAAGACCTCACAGTAGTGCAAATTGATGCTCATGCCGATTTACGTCCTGAATATGATGGCTCTGCTTGTAACCATGCTTGTGCCGTTCACGAGGCTAGTCAACACGCTAACCTAATACAAGTGGGAATTCGATCTATGGATATTTCTGAATTGGAATATATGGATGAAAACCAAACCTATTTTGCTCACGATATGGTTCATGATGAAGCTTGGGTGGAGGATGCAATAGGACAAATGACTTCTAACGTTTTTATAACCATCGATTTAGATGCATTCGATCCTTCCATTTTGCCTTCCACCGGAACACCTGAACCAGGCGGGTTACTTTGGTATGAAACATTGGATTTTTTAAAAGAAATGTTTAAAAAGAAAAATGTGGTGGGTTTTGACATTGTGGAGCTTTGCCCAAATAGTATAGACAAATCTTCTGATTTTCTTGCTGCAAAATTGTACTATAAAATGTTGAGTTATAAATTTAAATATGAAAACAGAAAGAACAACGATGATGATGAAGATTAATTTTTTAAGTTAATCCATTCATTGTCAAATTTAAAACACAATTTTACCGTTGACCAAAAAAGAAAGTATAAAACTCTTTGAGCAAAAGCAGGTTCGTTCTGTTTGGGACGATGCTGATGAAAAATGGTATTTTTCAGTTATCGATGTTATTTCTATTTTAACGGAACAGAACTCACATCAAGGCGCAAGAAACTATTGGAAAGTACTGAAAAGTAGGCTTCTGAAGGAGGGAAATGAAACGGTTACAAATTGTAACCAGTTGAAATTAAAAGCTCAGGATGGTAAGATGAGAGTGACTGATGTTGCTGATACGGAACAATTATTCCGGCTCATACAATCTGTACCTTCCAAAAAAGCAGAACCTATAAAATTGTGGTTGGCAAAAGTAGGGCAGGAAAGAATCGATGAAATTGAAGATCCTGAATTGGGTTTTGACCGGTTGATGGAAACCTATCTTAAAAAAGGGTATAGTAAACAGTGGATCAATCAGCGGTTAAAAAGTATTGAAGTTAGAAAGGAATTGACAAATGAATGGGAAGATAGAGATGTAAAAAAAGGTGTGGAATATGCAATTCTTACAGATGAAATAACCAAAGCTTGGAGTGGGTTTTCAGTAAAGAAATATAAAAATTTTAAAGGGTTAAAAAAGGAAAACCTGCGGGACAATATGAGTAATTTAGAACTTGTCCTAAACATGTTAGCAGAAGCAACCACCACTGAAATAAGTAAGGAAAAGAAACCGAAAAATTTTATCGAGAATAAAATAATCGCCAAACAAGGCGGCACTATTGCCGGTAATACCAGAAAAGAAATTGAAGAAAAATCAGGCAAAAAAGTGGTAAACCCACAGTCTGCGAATAATTTTCTTGAAAACAAAAAAAAATAAAAACAATTATGAGCAAAGGAGCGATTTCGCAATTTATCGAAAAATACTACTTACACTTTAATGCCGCAGCGTTAGTTGATGCTGCAAAAGGTTATGAAGACCAGCTGAACAATGGAGCAAAAATGCTTGTTTCACTTGCCGGTGCTATGAGCACAGCCGAACTAGGTAAAATTTTTGCAGAAGTAATTCGTCAGGATAAGGTGCAAATTATTTCATGTACCGGAGCAAACCTGGAAGAAGATGTAATGAATCTTGTTGCACATTCCCATTACAAACGCATTCCGGAATACCGCGATTTAACGCCACAACAAGAATGGGATTTGTTGGAACAGGGTCTTAACCGAGTTACGGACACCTGTATTCCCGAAGAAGAAGCCTTCCGCAGATTACAAAAACATATTTACAAAATATGGAAAGAGGCAGAAGACAAAGGCGAGCGTTATTTTCCACACGAGTTTATGTATAAAATGTTGCTTTCCGGAGTTTTAGAGCAATATTATGAAATTGACATTAAAGATTCTTGGATGTATGCCGCTGCTAAGAAAAACCTTCCTATTATCGTTCCCGGTTGGGAAGACAGCACTATGGGTAACATTTTTGCCTCGTATGTACTTAAAGGCGAATTAAAAGCAAGTACCATGAAAAGCGGTATTGAATACATGACTTTTTTAGCAGACTGGTACACCCAGAATTCTAAAAATGGTATTGGATTCTTTCAAATAGGTGGCGGTATTGCTGGCGATTTCCCAATTTGTGTGGTGCCTATGTTGTATCAAGACATGGAAAGAACAGACACGCCATTCTGGAGTTATTTCTGCCAGATATCTGATTCTACCACCAGTTATGGCTCGTATTCAGGTGCCGTACCCAATGAAAAAATCACTTGGGGAAAATTAGATATAAATACACCAAAATTTATTATAGAAAGTGATGCTACAATTGTTGCACCACTTATATTTGCCTACTTATTAGATATGTAATTTTATGAAGCGAATTATAGTTGACTTTAAGAAACTAACCCCCGAGATTTTAAAGCTTTTGGTTGAAAAATATCCGGAAGGCTATGACGATTTAAACATTATTTCCTTTAAAAACGCTGCCGGCGAAATTGTGGAATGTGTAGAAGTTCGTACAGAAGACACCATTTATTTGGTAAAAGTAAGTACCAAGCTGGAACGCACCATGGAAAATTATGACGAAGACGATTATGAAGACTTTGCCGATGACGATCCAGAAGCAGTTCAGCCACCAGAAGACATGGCAGATGAGGTGGATGAGGATGAAGAGATAGAGTAATACAAACCTTATTAGACCGCCCCCAAAATATATTTTCGGACGGATTTTTTATTATTTGCCACTTTTAAATCGCATATTTATATATAAAAAGTAGATTATAATCGCATATTTATATATAAAAAGTAGATTATAATCGCATTATTTATTATATTTGTATATAACTAAGCGTTGTTGTTATGCAAAATATAAAAAGAATATTGGAAAAAAATCTTAAGGATCGATGGGATTCTAATAAAGTTTTACTTGTTACTGGTCCAAGACAGGTAGGCAAAACAACTACAATTAAGACACTTTGTGAACAAAAAGGAAATTATCTTCTAATTAACGGTGACGATCCTGAAGACAAATTAGTGTTTGAAAATTCTGGGGAAAGTAAATTAAGAAATATAATCGGCGATTATAAAACTGTCTTTATAGATGAGGCGCAACGCATAAAGGATATTGGATTAATTTTAAAAATTATTCATGACCAAATTAAAGGAATACAACTTGTTGTAAGTGGGTCTTCCGCTTTAGAAATGGCCAACAAAATGAATGAGCCACTCACAGGGCGAAAGTGGGAATTCAATCTTTTTCCATTATCTTGGAGTGAGTTAAAAAGTCATTTTGGATATTTTCAAAATTCAAAAAACCTACCTAATTATTTAATTTATGGCATGTACCCTGAAGTAATTACACACCCAAACGATGCTGAAAGTATTTTAAAAGAAATAGCCGGGAGTTATCTTTACAAAGACCTGTTGCAATACAAAGGGATTCGAAAACCGGAAGTGCTGGACAAGCTTTTATTGGCTTTAGCGCTGCAATTGGGCTCTGAAGTAAACTACAATGAACTGTCAAAATCAATTGGACTGGACAGGGCAACTGTGGAACAATATATTTCTTTATTGGAAAAAGCCTATGTGGTATTTAGATTGCAACCCTTAAGCAGGAATGTGAGAAATGAAATAAACACTAGCCGAAAAATATATTTTTTTGATAATGGGATAAGAAATGCAATAATTGGAAATTTTAAACCCTTAGAATTGCGTCAGGACACGGGAGCATTGTGGGAAAACTTCCTTATTTCTGAAAAAGTAAAACATCTTAATTATACTAAGTGGGCGGGGCGGTATTATTTCTGGCGAACCTATCAGCAACAAGAAATTGATTGGATTGAGGAAGTGGAAGATAATTTTTTTGCTTATGAGTTTAAATGGAATCCTAAAAAGACAAAAGTAAAATTTCCAAAAACATTTACGGAAAATTACAACCCTAAAAAAACGTTGGTGGTTACACCAGAAAATATGGACGAGTTTTTAGTGTAATATCTTTTAAAAAATTTAGCTTAATACAAATTGTTTTAAATAAGGGGGGGATATGCTGAAAAATTTAAACTTTTAATTAAGACGAGGAATCCCGTAAAATGTGGTGGGTTTGTTTTTGTAGTTTTGGAGAGGAACGTGGTTTTAACAGTTTTTTAGTATATTTGATTACTCCCCGTTAGTTAAATAAAAATCATATCATATACAACCTATGGTATATCAGCAATAAAAAAACATAACAATATAGCAGATATGCAATATAACAGCAATAGCTGGCGGTTTGTTTCTGATATAAACATGTTGTGCTTCATTATGACCAACCAATAACATATGATTAAATTCTTTAGAAAAATTAGGCAAAAAACGTTGACTGAAAATAAGTTCGGAAAATATCTGACTTATGCAATTGGCGAAATCATTCTTGTGGTTATTGGAATTTTGATTGCCTTACAAATCAATAATTGGAATGAGAACCGAAAAAACAGCAATGAAGAAATAGCAATACTTCAGAGTTTAGATAAAAATTTAATTCTAGCCAAAAAACAATCAGAATCTTTAGTTTCCACTGAAAAGGATTCTAAAGCTGTTCTATTATTAGTTCTAGGAATAGATACAATTATTGATAAGAATTCTATTTCGGATAACATTTTCAAAGATGCATTTTGGAATTTAGAAAATGATATACCTGTTATAAATACCTATACAGACCTTAAAAATACTAATAAATTAGGCCTTATAAAGAATCAAAAAATAAAAGAAAAATTCACAAGTTTAGAAGTGAATTTAAATGAATTAAAGGGGATGCTAGATGACAGATTAAATGTTCAACAGATTCGCATAGATGATGTAGCTGAAAATGAAATCAACTTTATTCCTCTTATCAAATCTTCCATACCAACAATAAACATTACAAATGAAAAGCAAAATAACTACGAGCAAATAATTAATAATCAACGAATAAGAAATCTTTTAGGAATAAAATTGAATATGACACAGGACGTATTGAACTATAGAGAAAATTTAGATAAAGAGATTAAAGAGTTAAGAATTCTTATTGAATCAGAATTATATAAACATAAATAACGAAAGCACACACAATGTATATAAAAAATAGGCAAACTAACAGTAAAATCAAGACCTTTGGCTCGCATCAAACTTTGTGCTTAACCGAAAGATTGGCGCTTCGTAATCGCCTACTTTTCATATACTAAACGTTGCCCAACATTTGAACAACGACAAACCATATGATAAAAAAGGAACAAAAAGAAATTTTTAAAAAGTCACTTCTCGCCTGTTTATTAATAGTCGGATTTGGAATTTATCTCTCAATTAGAGGAAGTAAAGAGAAAACGGAATTCAATAATGTTACAGGACAAATTGATTATTTTGACAAGACATTCCAAGAAATAAATTATCGAAATAAAGGAGACCATCGATTTATTCACATTGTGGATTTTCCTCTCCTTTTCGACATTTTTGTTGGCCAAGCCTCCGGTGATTTCGGACCTAAATTTGAACAATTAGACAAACTAAAAATCGGAGATGAAATTACTGTTTACTACGATGACAAAACTCCACTACAGAAAAATAGAGATTTAAGATTTAATAAAACTGTACAATTTATTTACAAAAATGGAGAAGCATATTTCATTCGTGGAAATAAAGATAAATACGGAGGATATCTATTCATTGGGATCGGAATCTTGCTAGCAATAACACTTTTGATTTTAAAGAAACTCGGAAAAATAAAATAAAAAACGCTTGGCAATAACTAAGCGTTCGTGCGGTCGGTACGACCCAGCATGAACGCTGTGTTGACTGAACCGGTGGGATTGTCAATTGCCTATGGGGATTGGTCTGTTGCTTTTGGGATTATTAAGGTTTTGCTACCGTACTACTTTTTGTTTGGAGCCGTATTTGGAAGAGTTTTCTTGACGGTATTTAATGTTTTTTAAACACTTTGGTCTATTTCTATCTTCTTTATCCACTGTTTGTATCGCGGGGCAACATTGAGGCCAAATTTCTCTTTTTCCAAACCACCTCCCACACAAAAAATCCAATAACCACCACATATTCCAAAGACACCAACCATAAATTTTCTTTAAATCCGGAAGCAGGATATGCGGTATAACTCAACACAATCATAAAGCTCCAAACCAACATAAATCTATATTTTGTAAAGATGCTTAAAATTAACGGAATACTGAGATACCAAGGATGCACTGTGGTGGAGAGCAGGTAGTAAAAGCAAATACCAAACAGCAGCAATACAAGCAATTGCCGGAGGTTTTTTGCCTTCCGAAAAAAGCTGAGGTAAAGCAGAAACAAGACCACAATGATGGGAAGTATTTTCCCCACAGTACCAATGATGTTCCAGCCTACGGTTTCAAACCCCACCCATCGAATAAGGTAATAAATACTCGCATTGAATTCAAAACTGCTAAAATAGAGACTAAGCGTTGCGGTGAAGTTTTCGATAAATGCTGTGGAAAGAAAAGGTAGAAACAGCAGTAATACAGTTCCCAAAACCGTCAGGTAATAGAAAGTTAGTTTTTTCAATGCCTGCATCCTGCTCGGAAATTCGTTCAGGAAATAAGGAAGCAGCAGCGGTAAAAACAACAAAGGAATTAATTTAGTCGCTACCGAAAGTCCTAAAAATAGTGCACTCCATAACCATTTCTTTGACACTAAAAAATAAAGTGCACCCACCAGAAAAAATGCCATTACGCCTTCAAAATGGAGGTTTCCGGTGAGTTCAATGATAATAAATGGGTTCAGAAAAAACCAAAAGAGGTGAAGTATAGGAAGCTTTAATTTTTCCAAAAGTTTCTTCCCAAAATATAAGGTGCCAATATCTGCTGCAATTAGAAAAAGTCGCATCACGATTACCGAACCTAAAATACTTTTACCTGCAAACAATGCAGTAATGCCATATATAAATTGCGCCACCGGAGGATAGTTGGTGTAATGACTTGCATTGAGGCTTCCCATACTGTCAATCAGCATTGGTCCTTCCATAATACTTCTCATTCCAAATAAAGTGAAAGAATCCGGCGTGGAGAGATACGGATTGATGCCCTGAACCAATAACCTACCATCCCATAAAAATCGATAAAAATCCTGCGACAAATTGGGAATTGCAAAAAGAAAAACTGCTCGTAGTGCAATGCCTGTCCAAAACAGAAATTTAAAGTTTTCAGAATTGCTTTGAACAATTTTGTAGAACAGGAAGAATAAGGCAGCATAAAGGCATAGGAGCTTTATAAAATCAGCCCGTTGCAGTGCGTATGCAAAACTTCCATAGAAAAGTACACTAGCCAAAACCAGCAGTATTGAGATGCGATGGATTTTAATAAAGTTCATTAAAAATAGAGTGTTTATTTAGCAATAAATTACTCCTGCCATTCTGCAATAAAAAGATTGGTATCTCTTGTGCCGCCGTTATTTCGGTTGGAAGAAAATGCCAGATATTTTCCATCGTTTGAAAATACGGGAAAAGCGTCAAAAGTATCGCTGTTTGTAATACGTTTTAAATTTTTCCCATCAATATCTATCCTATAAATATTAAATGGGAATCCGCGTTCTGCTTCAAAATTGCTGGAAAATAAAATATTTTTCCCATTAGGGTGAAAGAAAGGACTCCAGTTGGCATTACCTAGTCGCGTAAGTTGACGCATTTCACTTCCATCGGCATTACAAATAAAAAGCTCCATATTAGTGGGTTGCACAAGCCCTTGCGCAAGTAGGTCTTTATATTCTTTTATTTCAGCTTCTGTTTTAGGTCGGGATGCTCTAAAAATAATTTTACTACCATCAGGGGAAAAAAATGCACCGCCATCATAGCCCAATTCATCGGTAATTTGCTTTACATCGGTACCGTCAATATTCATGGTATATAATTCTAGATCACCACTTCTTGTAGATGTGAAAACAATTTTATCGCCTTTTGGTGATACGGTCGCTTCAGCATCATAACTTTTTTCATTAGTGAGTTGTGCCGTAATATTGCCTTCTAAATCTGCTACAAAAATATCATAGGAATCAAAAATAGGCCAAACATATTTGCCTTCCTTTCGCAAGGGAGCTTCCGGACAATTTTCATTTGCTAAATGTGTGGAAGCATAAACAATATGTTTGTTATCCGGTAAAAAATAGGCACAAGTTGTCCTTCCTAAACCGGTACTTATCATTTTTGGGGTTTTGTTCTCAAAAGTATCGTTAAAATCCATCAAGAACATTTGGTCACAATCTACTCCCCATTTACTGTAATTGGATTGAAAAATAAGTTGTTTGTCATCAAAACTCCAGTATGCTTCGGCATTATCACCACCAAAAGTTATTTGTCGTAGCGATTTAAAATTAGTTTCACCTTGAAGAATGAGCGAATCTACAGAAATGCCAATTTCCATTTCGGTATTATTTTTTGGTTGTTCAATTTCTGATTTGCACGAAAAAAATCCTAGTAGCAGAAAGAATAAAGCTGTAATTCTCATTTTTAGTTTAATTTTGTACAAAAATAGAAAATTATGCGAGCATATTGGATTTTAATTTATGGAGTACTTTTAGTTTCTTGTAAACAATCGGAACCCACTTTAGTTACTTTAGAAGATGACGTTATCCAACTTTCAGCAGATGCATTTGAAGGAAGAGAAACAGGAAAAGCAGGAGAAAAAAAAGCAGCAGATTATATTACCGAGAGGTTTAAAAACCTAAAATTACTTCCCAAAGGAACCAATGGGTTTTTACAAGAATTTTCTTTCAAAAACAGCTCAAGTCCTCACGAAAAACCTAAATTTTCTGAAGAAAAATCAGATTCTTTAACCATAGGGAGAAACGTGATTGCTTATTTAGACAATCAAGCAGAAACCACCATCGTGATAGGGGCACATTTTGATCATTTGGGGTATGGCATTCAAGGTTCTTTGTTTCCCGGAGTGGACACCATTCATAACGGCGCTGATGATAATGCTAGTGGCGTAGCAATGATGCTGAAATTGGCTTACGAATTGCAAAATGAAAACCAACAAAAAGTAAAAAACAACAATTATTTATTTATCGCCTTTTCGGGAGAAGAAATGGGGCTTTTGGGCTCTAATTATTTTGTAAAAAACCCCACGATAGATTTAAATAAAGTAAATTATATGATTAATATGGATATGGTAGGAAGACTAAATGAAGAAAAAGCAATTTCCATCAGTGGGGTAGGCACTTCGCCTTCTTTTTCACAAACGTTGCAGGCCGTTAATGAATTTGGTTTAAAAATTATAGAAAACCAAAGTGGTGTAGGGCCTAGTGATCATACTTCCTTTTATCTTTCTGACATACCTGTTTTGCATTTTTTTACAGGCCAACATGAAGATTATCACAAACCATCAGACGACGCCCATTTAATAAATTATGTAGGTATGGAAACACTTTCCAATTATATTTTAGCCGTTGTAAAAGACTTAGATGGCTTTGGAAAATTAGCCTTTCGAACCACAAAAAATGAAAGCGAAGAAACACCAAGATTTAAAGTGGGTTTAGGAGTTGTTCCTGATTATTTATTTGATGGGAAGGGTATGCGCATTGATGGCATTTCAGAAGGTAAACCAGCTCAAAAAGCAGGTTTGCAAAAAGGCGATATTATTAAAAAACTGGATACCATTACTATAACCGATATGATGAGTTATATGAAAGCACTCTCAACTTTTGAAGCAGGACAAAAAACAAAAGTTACTTTAGACAGAAAAGGAGAAATACTGGAAATGGAGGTAACCTTTTAAAACTTGTGCAAACTCTTGAAAAAAACATAACCAAAGCCAAAAAACAGCATTAGGTGAAATGGAAAGAGTCCAAAATCACCACCTTGGTTGCCAACAACAAAAGCGCTATACAAACCAAAACCAAAATAAAGCATAAACAATCCCTCAATAATAATTAGTGGCGAAAGCTTTTCAGTGAGATAGATATTGCCTTTCCAAGAATCTTTTAAGGTGTTGATGTTAAACTTAGGAGTGCGAATAAATTCACTTTTCTTACCAAAATGACCCTCCAATACCGCTATGGTATTATGAAGTGAAAATCCCATTGCTACCGAAAAGAAGAGGAAGAACATACCAATATATTTTATGAAAGTCCACAAACTACTACCGTATATTTTTTTATACATAAACCAATAACACACAAAAAAGATAAGAGTACTCACCACAAAAAAGCTCATTACAATAAAATAAACTTTAAGATGTTCGTATTCATTTTTGATATATAACATAGGAATACTAAGTACTGCTACAATAAAAATATTCAAAAACATGGTACTATTCAACAGATGAAGAATACCGTGAATTTTGGTTTTTAGGGGTATTGTTTTGGAAGAGAGAACCTTCCATTTCATCTTTTGAAAATTTTCTGCGCCCCCTTTGTTCCATCGAAATTGTTGGGAACGGGCAGCACTTATTACTACCGGAAGCTCTGCAGGAGTTACTACATCTTCAAGATAGATGAATTTCCAGTTTTTAAGTTGGGCACGATAGCTTAAATCTAAATCTTCGGTTAGCGTGTCACCTGCCCAATTGCCTGCGTCGAGGATGCAAGATTTTCGCCAGACGCCAGCTGTGCCATTAAAGTTAATAAAATGCCCGTGGCTGTTTCTGCCTACTTGCTCTAAACTAAAATGTGCATCTAGAGCAAAAGCTTGGACTTTAGTAAGTAAGGAATAGTCTTTATTTATATGCCCCCATCGGGTTTGAACCACCCCAACAGCTGCATCTTTAAAATGGGGAATTGTTTTTAAAAGCCAATCTTTTTTTGGCATAAAATCGGCATCAAAAATCGCAATAAATTCTCCTTTGGCTGTTTCTAAACCGTATTTTAGAGCACCGGCTTTATAACCCACTCTGTTTTTTCGACGAATGTGTAGTATGTTTACACCTGTGTTTTGAATTTTAGCAATGAGTGCTGCCGTAGATGTAATTGTGTCATCGGTAGAATCATCTAATACTTGAATTTCTAATCGTTCTCGTGGATATTCTATTTTAGCTATGTTGCGAAGCAAACGCTCCATTACATACTTTTCATTATAAACAGGCAGTTGAATAGTAACAAAAGGGACTTCAATGCCGCTAGTGATGTCTAATTTTTCAACACTATTAAGATATTTTTTAGAACGTATATAATTAAAAAGAAGGTTCAATTGTGCTAGAGCGTAGAAAAGTATAAGCACAAGAGAAGTAGTGTAAAGTACAATGATAATGGTTTCTAAAATCACTTTTTGAAACTGTATTTAAAAATCCAACTTAATATTTTAATTCCTGCAAAGATAGCACCTTTCAACGTACCAGAAATTTTTGATTCGCCAATTCTATTTTTATAAGGCACAGGAATTTCCACATACGAATATTTTTTCTTTACAACCTTTAATTGCATTTCAACTGTCCAACCATAGGATTTATCTTCCATTTGCAAGACAAGAAGCTTGTCATATTTTATGGCGCGAAACGGGCCTAAGTCGGTAAAATTAGCATTAAAAAATAATTTCATTAAGGAAGTTGCTAGCCAATTTCCAAAAATCTGAGGAAATGTCATAGCACCCTTTTCTCGTAAATGTTTGTTTCTTGCGCCTATAACTAAATCGATGTTTTTTTCAATAATTGGAGCAACAAGTTGCGTAAGATTTTCCGGATAATCGCTATAATCACCATCCAGAAATACTACAATGTCTGGTTTTATTTTTTGGGTGGCAATGTATTGAAGTCCTTTTAAACAAGCATAACCATAGCCTTTTTGATTTTCATAAATAACGGTTGCACCTGCATTTCTTGCCACTTGCTCTGTTTGGTCTGTTGAATTATTGCTCACTACAATAATTTCTGAAACGATAGACGGAATTTTTTCAATTACCTTACCGATAGACAACTCTTCGTTAAATGCTGGAATAATCACTTTTATGTTTGTGGGCAAATAAGTCATTTATTTTTTACTATTTTTAGCAGTAGCAAAGATATTTTTTTCTAAGGGGAAACCCTCAAAAAGTGATGTTAAAACAAAAGTAAATGCTCGAATTTTTAAATTATTTCTTTTATATCTTTCATTCGGCATTGGTGCTGTTTAATTTGTTTGGATGGCTTTTTCCTAAATTCCGAAAATTGCATTTTTTTAGCTTGATTTTTACGTTTTTTTCTTGGGGAGTGATGGGTATTTGGAAAGGATTTGGATACTGCTTTTTAACCGATTGGCACTATCAAGTTTTGCGAAATCTTGGAGAAAGTGGCATGCCTAATAGTTATATTTCTTTTTTAATTGAAAGATTTACAGGATGGTTGCCTAATGCAGATTTAGTAGAAATCATGACATTAGTATTTACAATATTGGCTTTTGTTTGTTCGGTATGGGTGAATTTTTTTATGCGGAAAAAAATAGAAAAATAGGGACTTTAACACAACTCAATTAATTTGTTTTCAAAATCAATAACTGGAAATTCAGTACATCCGCCTACCTCGTATGTATTTTTATTATTTTCATTATCAGCTAATATCCAAACTCCGGATTTGTGTTTTATAACGAAACCATCAAAAAGCACATTTCCACCGGCTAAATTTTTGCTTTCATCCTGATACACTTTAATTCGGTTTCCGGTTATTTTAACAACACAAGTCCTGTTGTCCATTCTTACGCCAAATTCAGCAAAATAGATTTCATAATGGAATGCGCCTTGAGGGATGTTGTCGAACTCTTTATTTTGAGAAAATCCTTCAATTGTTGATAAAATTAAAAATAATATTAAAATTATTTTAGTCACAAAATTCTACTTTTCATTTACCAATGTCATCAAATCCACATCATTTCCTAATAAAATTTCGTTTGAATTAATGCGCCCTTTTAAGCCATCATTTTCCAGTTTCAGTACGCCTCTTGGGCATACCGCAGCACAAATACCGCAACCCACGCAACTGGAACGCACGATGTTTTCACCTTTTTGGGCATAAGCCCGTACGTCGATACCCATTTCGCAATAGGTAGAACAATTACCGCACGAAATACATTGCCCACCGTTTGTGGTGATTCTGAATTTTGAAAACAAGCGTTGCTGAAAGCCTAATACGGCAGCCATTGGGCAACCCATTCTGCACCATACACGGTTTCCAAATATGGGGTAAAATCCTGTTCCAATCACTCCTGAAAAGATACTTCCTATTAAAAATCCATATGCTACTCGTAATTTTTCAGCTTCAAATAAAAATACTTTATCGTTTCCACCAAAATAATGCAGCCCAATTAGGGTGAGAATAATTGCTAAATACCCTACCGCACCTAATTTTGCATCTTTTTTAAACTCATTACGTTTAAAAACTATGACCAAAACAAAACCGGAAGTAAGTAGAACCGCCACGCCAATTAAGAATACATCTCTTGTAAGCCAATATCCTTTGGAGCTATCGCCTAAATAGGAATAAATAACGGCTGTGGTCATTAAAACCACAAAAACAACCACACTATGCACTACCCAACGTTCTACTTTCCATGCAAATTGGCTTTTATCACTTAGTTGTCTAAAAGAATCGCCGGCGGTTTCGGCAAGACCGCCACAACCGCAAACCCAAGAGCAATACCAACGTTTTCCATATTTATAGGTAAGAATAGGTGTAATGACAAAAATAGACGCAATGCCAAAAATTAAAAACGCAATACCAATGTTTCCTGCATGGATAAATTCGTCCACCCGATATTGTTCAAAATTGTAATAATTAAGAGGCCAAATATTTTTTAAATCCATAAATGGGAGAGAAAAAGTATCTGAATTTAAACGAGCCATAAGTTCTGGAATAAGAAAAGCAAAACCCAGTTGAAAAAACATCACAGAAATGGTTCGCATTTTCTGGTAGTTATTATGTCGGTATTTATAGATAAATTTTATACCAAAAAACAGAACTGCCATCGTGTAAAATGTTCCGTAAACAAACCATTGGCTTGCGGGATTACCACTTAATACCTTGCTTAGCGGATCAAAAAAAGAAACCAAACCTGTATTTGGCCCTTCATTTTGTAAACCAAGATACTTCGGAAAAAAATAAAGAACGATGTAAAATCCTGTTAGAAAAACACCAAGCATCCAAGCCATATAGCCACGAGCTGTAAAAGGATGCCTCCAAAGATGGTCGTTTTTAATCCCAGCTGTTTTATGACGATAGTTTAGTATGGTGTACCAAACAATGCCACTTCCAATGGCAAATAGAGATAGGGTTAACCATACTGCTTTATTAGGAAAATTGACATTAAAAGAGGCTAAAACAAAAATAAAAAGCCCTGTAAAACCCAGTAAAATGGAAAGCTTCTTGGAAAGTGAAAACGACGACGAAGTGTCGCCTGTTATAGAGATATTTTGAGACATGGTTAGATGGTTATGTTTTGTTTTTGATGAAATTGTTGTGCAATTTCATTTTCGTAGGTTTTAAAAAATTCGGGATCAAAATTGGCTTCTTGAAAGTGCTCGATAACATAATCTACTGTTTTTCCTTCGGTAAGCCAACGGTCAAAAACTTCATGTTTTAATCGGATTCCGAACGTATTGATGCCGATAAATTTTCTACTTTCTTCTTGATAGTTGATGGTAATTCCTTTTTTTGCGTCGGCGTGTTGCCAATGAAAATGGGCTTCACCATTTCTTGGTTTTGCAAACACCCAACCATAAGTTTGGTATTCGATATCAAAAAATTTAGCACTGTTAAACCAATGTCCGGGGTTATAGTGCATAGAGTTACCACAAATGGTTTGAGCTACTACTTCGCCCATCATCCGGCTGGTGTACCAAACGGCTTCAATAGGTCTGCGCTCACCGGTGGGTTCTTGTTGTTCTGCACAATCACCTATAGCATACATGTTTTTAAAATTGGTTTCTAAGTTTCTATTTACTAAAACGCCCCTTCCTATTGCAATACCACTATCTTTCAAAAAATCAATATTTGGTGAAACGCCGGCTGTTAAACCAACCACAGTGCAAGCAATTTCTTCTTCGGTTTCTGCTACTATAATGCCTTTTACTCTTCCGTTTTCATCGGAAAGGATTTCTTTTAAGTTAACACCAAGTCTCAAATCGATGTGATGTTCCAGTATATGCTTCCCGATTAATTTTGCATCATTTTCGGGTAGGACATTTCCCCAAAAGTTTTTTTCGCGCACTAAAAAGGTAACAGGAATTTTTCTGGTGGTTAACATTTCAGCCATTTCAACACCTATTAATCCACCACCCACAATAACCGCTCTTTTACATACTTCATTATTTGGCGCGTTTTCTTCTAGCATTTCAAGGTCTTGTTTGGAATACAAGCCTTGAACACCTTTTAAATCTTGTCCCGGCCAGCCAAATTTATTAGGTTTAGAGCCTGTGGCAATAATGAGCTTGTCATAAGACATTGTTTCTCCAGATGAAAAAGTGACTAAATTTATTTCTGGAGAGATTTTGCTTACCCAAGCGTTTTTAAGTTCGATTCGGTTTTTTTTCCAAAACCAGTTTTCGTAGGGTTGTATGTGCTCAAATTTCATGTGCCCCATATAAACGTACATCAACGCGGTGCGTGAAAAAAAGTAGTCAGATTCTGCTGAAATTATAGTGATTTTTTTATCAGAAAGTTTTCGAATGTGTCTGGCGGCTGTGACACCGGCAATACCATTTCCGATAATAACAATATGCTCCATAGGTTAGTTTTTTGAGGTAATTTTAATACAACAAATTTTAGGTCGTAATTAATTTCATAAACTTAATGTTTTTTATGCAAATTCATAAATATTCATTTCTCTTTTATACTATTTTGTTCTATTTGTTGTTTTGTTCATTGCAAACCGTAAGTATGTTATGAAAAGCTACGACAAAGGGAAAACAATTAAAAATGATGAATATGAGAATTTTAGTATTGGTATTTCTATTTGTGAATGCAGGTAGCTTTTCGCAAGACAAAACACATCAGTTTTTTAGTGATGCCGATGTATTTTTTGCAAAACACATAACTAATGGCAAAGTAGACTATGCCACGATAAAAAGCAATCCGAAGGAGTTGAATGCTCTTTTAGCTATAGCTAAAGACATTCGGGTGGAAAAAAAAGAGGAAAAAATGTATCAAGCATTTTGGATTAACGCTTACAACCTTTCTACTATAAAAGGAATCGTTGCCAACTATCCTATTAAATCGCCGCTGGATGTGGCTGGTTTTTTCGATAAAATAAAACACGAAATAGGAGGAAAATCAGTTACCTTAAACGACATAGAAAACACCATGCTAAGGGCTGAATTTCAAGAACCCCGTTTTCATTTTGTGTTGGTTTGCGCTGCTTTGAGTTGCCCACCCATAATCAACAAAGCGTATCGCCCAGAGACTCTTGAAAAGCAACTGCAGGAACAAACTGTGAAAGCTTTAAACAATCCTGAATTTGTAAGATTAGAGGGGAAAAAAGTACTCTTCTCTCAAATTATGGAATGGTATAATGCCGACTTTACCAAAAATGGACAGTCGCTTTTACAATTCACCAATACCTACCGAAAAGTAAAAATAGCCGATGATTGCAATGAAGGGTTTTATACGTATGATTGGCGGTTGAATGCAAAATAGAATTGGTATCGCTTTTTTTCTTACTATTGCAGAAACAGAACAACAATGATGGTTAGGTTTCTATTCAATTTATTTTTATTTTCTGTATTAACATCCTGTTCTTCTCAGGTAAAACAGCCTGTTTCTAAAATAAATGGAATAAGTTTTGTTGCTTCTCGCGAGGTGATAGACAGCTCCCACATCCAACCCGTTGTGGCATTACACGCCAATTGGACGGCAGTTATGCCTTTTGGGTTTATGCGATCATTAGATACCACTGAAATTGTTTTTAATATAGAAAGACAATGGTGGGGCGAGCGCGAGGAAGGCGTTAGAAAAACCATCGAATTGATGCACAAGGAAGGCATACAAGTGATGATGAAACCACAAATCTGGCTTTGGAGGGGCGAATTTACCGGAAACATCGCCATGCATTCCGAAAAAGAATGGTTGATGCTGGAAGAAAATTATAGAAATTTCATACTGCTTTACGCAAAAGTAGCCCAAGAAACCGGTGCAGAACTATTTTGTATTGGCACAGAACTTAATGGGTTTGTATCTGCAAGACCCGAATTTTGGAAGCAATTAATCATCGAAATAAAAACCATTTACAAAGGCAAACTCACCTATGCTGAAAACTGGGATACTAAACTTAAGGTTCCCTTTTGGGATCAGTTAGATTATATAGGCATTGATGCTTACTATCCTATTTCTGAAAGTAAAACCCCAACATTAGTAGAGGCACGCCAAGGTTGGCAGGAATATAAAAAAGCTATTTTACAGTTGCATGTAAAACACAGCAAGCCCATTCTATTTACAGAATATGGCTACCGAAGCCGAGATTATGCAGGTAAAACCCCTTGGGAGTCACAACGAGTAGAAGGCGAAGTCAACCACCAAGCGCAAGAAAATTTAACGAGAGCACTTTTTGAAGAATTTTGGCATGAACCTTGGTTTGCCGGTGGGTTTCATTGGAAATGGTTTCACAACCACAAACAGTCCGGCGGGAAGGAAGACAACCAATTTACCATGCAAAACAAAGTAACCGAAGAAGTAGTAAGGCAGTTTTACAAATCGCATCAATAAAAAAACCGATTTCTTTTGCGGAGAAACCGGTTGATATTTTTTGGTAAATGATTACGTTTTGTTTACTTTTTAATAAACTGCATGTTTTGGGTTTGGTTTTTATCGGTATGTATTTTTAGAAAATAAATGCCAGGCGTTAGGCTTGCAACATCCATAGTATTGCTGTTTAAATTGGTGTTTTTAAGCACTACACTTCCTTTAGAATCATAAATTTCAAAAGAAGCGATGGTGGCATTCATAAATGTAAGTTGATCTGTAGTAGGGTTAGGAAACACGCCAACCATATCCAAACTATTTTCGTTTACTTCCAAAGGACCATCACACAATCTATAAAGCTTATCCTCAAATGGTGCATACGTAAATACACATCCATCAACTGTTACTCCCAGTGAGGCATAAAAAGCTTGCGGTAAGTTGAACAATCCAGAACTCCAAGTAACACCATTGTCGGTACTTAATTTAATGGATTCTGCACTATTGGCGCAACCCGTACCATCTGTAACCACATAAATGACATTTTGTGACAAGATAATATCAAAAATTTGGCAAAAACCTGCAAAAGTAACGGGATCTGTTTCAACCCAAGTAGCACCATTGTCTTCAGTTTGATAGAGACCACTACCATCGCGATCTGCTACATAAATCAAAGCACTTTTTTTAATAAACTTGATATCCGTTACAGCATTTTCATGGCCAGTCCCTTGAAGTGCCCAAGTAACACCGTTATCTTGGCTTCCATAAACACCATCCTCACCAGCCAGAAACAAAAGATCATCTTTTGTATAAAAACCAATCATCCTTAAATCTGGCAACCCAGTGCCCTGTGTATAAGATGCAAACCCATCAGTTGAATAATATACGCCTCCACTACCAAAACTATTGCCAAAAGAGGCTAACAGATTACCATTTTTACGAGCAATACCATTTATTCTTTGAGTGCCTGTTACACCTGTAGCTGACCACGTTGAACCGTTGTCGGTACTTTTGAAAATATCAGATTCCCCACCTGCATAAAGCGTGTTCTCGGTTTCATCGAAAAAGATAGTGGTAATACGCAATCCGGTTGTGGGTCCACTTTCATAGGTAAGATTGGAAAACGAATTTCCTGTATCTGCAGTCCTAAACAGTCCAAGGTCTGAACAAATATATAGTCCAGAATCGTAGCCTACCATTTGATCTACAAAACCTATTTCAGTGCCACCAACGCTTAAATCTCCCAAATTCTCCCAATTCTGCCCACTTGCAGAAAATATACTTAAGAAAAGACTGAAGAAATAAGCAAATGTGTAAAACTTTTTCATAATTATAATATTTAAAATTAGACCATAACAAGGTTGTACATATATAAATAATACTCAATAAGGCAATTGCCTTATTCTATAACTAAGAAATAAGATAGCGGATCTACTTGTAGATTTAAGTAGAAAACATAATTTTTTAAAAACCCTCTAAGTATCGGGCTTATAACAAGAAATTAACCTTAAGAAACTCAATACTGTGATCTTCGGAATTGTCTGTTTGTATCTAGCTCGCAAAGGCTTTATAATAGGATACTATGAATTTATTGCATTTTTCATTAATTTTTTTGCTTTCCAATCCAAAATTCCTTAAAAAAACCGATTTCTTTTGGGAAGAAACCGGTTGGGATTATTATTTACTAAGTGCGGTTTGCTTATTTTTTCACAAACCGAATGTTTTGGATTTGGTTTTTATCGGTATGTATTTTTAGAAAATAAATGCCAGGCGTTAAGCTTGCAACATCCATAGTATTGCTGTTTAAATTGGTGTTTTTAAGCACTACACTTCCTTTAGAATCATAAATTTCAAAAGAAGCGATGATGGCATTCACAAATGTAAGTTGATCTGTAGTAGGGTTAGGGTAAAACGCTAGGTTTTGAAAGGTAAAATCTTCAGCAGTCAAAGCACAATTTTCGGAAAACGTACTAGAAGCTGAAACGATCCACTGATTGTATGGGAAAGTATTGGCATTTGTTGCGGCTTGAGCATCATCCACTTGAATGCAAGCGTTTGTGGCCATTCCCATGGCTTCAAATATTTCTAGGAAAAGATTGTTTCCATTTTTAATATTTATGAAAGCTAAATTTGGATTATTACTACTATACAGTTCGGTAAAAGTAGCGTTTAGACCTAAATCAAGCTGCGTTAGATTATTATTATCTATCCACAAACTTTCAAGATTGGGCTGGTTGCTTAAGTCTATTTGCGTTAGATTATTATCGTCCAGAATAACTTGAATTAGTTGGGTATTATTAGAAAGATCTAATTGCGTGATGTTATTAAAGTCTGCCCATAAAAATTTAAGATTTACATTATTTTGAAGATTAATCGTGGTTAATAAGTTCTCATCTACAGTAAGAATTTCCAAAGCGAGAAAACTTTCTATACCTGTTAGGTCTTGAATGGCATAATCCCACATATCTAGTTCTATTTGACTAACAATGTTTGCAGTAAGCACTTGACCATCTATAACATCATCATAACCCAAGTCAATAAGGGCTTGCTCAAAATTAGAATCAGGGATGGCGGTGAATTGGGCTTGGGCTGTGTGAAATAAAAAAATTATTACGGTGAACAAATACATTTTTTTCATAGCTTTTTTATTAAATGTTAGATTTTTTGTATAGGTAATTTATTGAATAAGACTTTCTTTCTATTGGACGCAGGGTTAAAAACTAATTTACTTATAAAAGGATTTGGTTGGTTTAATAGTCAAATTTATTATTTTTGACTTTCTTTTTTTTCAAAAACATGGTCAAGCTCATCCCTAAATAATTGCCGGACAATATGTAATCGCCTCTTGAAGGTGGTGAAACTTCTAAATTGCCAAATTGATACTCTCCCTTAAAATGTTTAACTAATGCTTTTTGATACATTATGTTTAGTTGCATGATGGATTTATTAAAAACAAAATAGAAACCGGGACTTATAACAAAATTAGGATATATAATAGTTGGGTTTGTTGCTTCTCCATACAAACCAAATACCTGTATACCTTCATTAGGGTTTGAATCAGGAGCATAATGATAGCCTAATTCAAAACGACCTGGTTGCATAAGCATCATATTAAATCCGGAATATGCAGAGAAAAAAACATTTTCCCCCATTTGTTTTTTAACCTCATACAACAAGGGGATTGTAATATTTATTTTTGAAACATTCCTGAGATTATCATCTTCGAGGTTCATGCCACCGAATCCATCTAGATCAAAATTTGGTATAACAAACTCAATATTATAAAAGGGCACTAAATCAAATCGTAAACCTGATCTAAAAGTCCATTCCTTTGTATGGTTTTTTACGTATTCAAAACCAAAGCTAAAACTCAATATGTTTTTATTTATAATTTCATACTCCCCAAATTTCCTATCTATACTCGCCTTTTGATACATGACAGGAGCTATAAAAAACCCAATTTTTTTGAAACCTTCAAATTCAGGATAAAATATCTGTTTTTTTTCTTGGGAAAAGCTTATTAATGAAAAGAAAAAGGCGAATATAAAATTCGCCTTTTTAAAATTTAACAGAATTACCATGCTAGTACTTTAGAACTTGAATAACCATTATATCCATAATTAGCAAAAACAGATTGACCGTTTTTTGCTCTAAGAGTGTTATTGCCCCAATCTGTAAGGGTCTTTTTTAGTTCTTTTCTTCTTTTACTCTTATTGCCATAGCCTTGTTTTACTGTAGTTGCACAATCGCTTCCTTTTAAGTAAGTTTGTACACTAACATAAAGATTCGTCCTGTATCTAGTCCAACTATTGCCGCTTTTTTTATAAGAAATAACTTTTGCTTTGGATTTAGTATATTGTGGTAATGACCTAAATGTTATAATTCTTTTAGCTTTATAATTTGTGATATAAGTGTGAAAATCTTCTTGGCTTTTCCATACAGTACAGCTGCCATTAGATTTTTCATAAGAAGTAATGTTAGGATCTTGTGACACATCCTCATTATTATTAATCTTAGCCAATGAAGCACCATACTCATCGTGTACCTCAAACGTATTACTCATTTTTGAAAACACATATACCTTACCTGCAACCATTACCTCTTGATGTTCATTTATAAGGGTTTGTTCTGCGGCACTAAAATATATTGTGTTATCGGGATCTGTAGTTGGGTCCAACTCTTCATTATTTAACCAAATTGCTTCTAATTCATTATACTTTTTACGTAAAGAATTTGTGAAACCATATTGGTTTTCAAAATCTATAAGGGGTTGTTGAGACACAAAACCTGTTGTCAATTCTATAGCATTTAATTCCTCATCACTAAGTTCTGCATATTGTCTGACAAAGACATCTTCATGAGCATCTACCAAATCTACTAGATTAGACACGGTGCTTTCAAATTCTTCAAAACTTGAAAAAGACAACATTGTGCCAGAAGTAGAAATGTTTTTAGCTCCCGGAACCTCAAAAACCACTTTTTGAATTTCCTGTGTACTGTTTGCAACATCATTTGCAATGGCATCTTCTTTACTACACGAGTTTAGTAGTATTAATGATAAAAATAATATGGGTGTTAAAAATTTTAGTTTCATTTTTAAATAAATTAAGTTAATTATTCCTTTTGTTTTGTTTATACGGTTGGGAATACTAACTTTGTAGCACAATTCCCCTTAAAATTGTTTCTTTGGTTTTACATCATAGACAGCAATATTTTGTTAACGACTCTCAGAAATTTGTTTACAATAAAATTTAAGGGGGATTTTTCATTGTAAATATATCCTCCCCCCTCCCACATAAACTAATTTTTATCCCTTTTTTTTAATAAAATTTTAAGAAATTTTTTGAATAGGGTAGAAGTCAGTTCATTAGGTCTATTATGAAATAGTTTCTTCTTTTACATGGAACTCAATTAAACTTTTTCATGTTGGCTAAATCCCGAGGCATCGGAAGCTCTTTTGAGCCTAATTTTCATCTTTATCTCCTTACGTAGTGATGTTATGCATCTCAAAAACTTTCAATCAAACTCAAAACAGTTAATTTTCACATCAATCCATAACGTTTAAATGCTTTTATAAAAAAAAGTAATCACAACTAAAAAGGAAGCAGTTGCTGTGCAGTTGGAATTTGAGTTTCAAAAGTCTAAACCCACAAAGGTGGTTTTACTTGCTCAGTAATGAAAACCTTTTCTTTTTTAAATAATGTGGGTTATTATTTAAAAAATCTTTTGGTATGGAAAACCCTTAGGACGGTAATTGTCTTATTTTTAATAGTGAAATGAATTCCATAAGGAAAAGTAGTTGTAAAAGCAATTCTTATACCCCTATACCTTACTTGATGGTATGTAGGGTTATTGGAGAGGCTATCAATTATTATTATTATTTCAGAAAGACATCTTTTGGAAAGTTTATTTTCTATTTTTAAGTAGTATTCTTTTATTTCTTGAATATCTAGCTTGGCTTCATCAGAAATATTAATTTGATATTTCATTATTACCTTGAAATTTCAACTTTAAAAGTATCCCAAGAATTAGAATTAAGTTTACCATTTTGTTGTTTATCAAGCATAGCATCCATCAAGGCTTTGTACTCTTCAGTAATTTCAAATTCATTGGCCTTTTCTTTGAGGATATGCTCCATATAATTTTTAAGTTTTCTACCTTCCCTATCCGCTTGAATTTGTAAAATGGCCATAGTTTGGTTGTCTAAAGAGACTTCTTTTCTGTTTTTAGTAGGATTCATATCCGTATATTTTACTGCTAAAATACGTATTATTTACTAAATATTTATGAAGAACTTATTTAGACTTGGTTTTCTTTGTTGTATGGATTTTCAGCGAACTGACGGACTATAAAATTGTCGTGCAGGAATTGAGAATTATTTATCTGCAAAAATTTTTTGAGAGGAAGTAGTAGGTGAATTGGTTTCTGACTCTTTGATGTTTTTTGCATAGTAAGCATACAATTCTTCAGCACTTGCACCAAGCCTTTTCATTAAGTGGATTGTCCAGAAATGGTATTGCAATGTCCAAATGCCTTTTTCTTTATACAATCGCGCTGAGGTAGTAATCGTTTTTGGGAGTACGGTAAAACAGTTTCTTTTATATAATTCTTTGATAAGGACATTGTCTTCATAAATAAAGAAGGATTCGTCATAACCACCAATATCTTCAAACAAAGTCTTTGTAATGAATTGGCTTTGGTCACCGCCACGGCAGTTAGACCAATTAAATTTGGTAAACCATCCTGCAAGCCTTAGCCACCAGTGATTACTGTCAAATTTAAGTCTAAAACATCCGGCTTCATTGCCTTTTGAAACGGCATTTAGGATTTCAACATCAAAATTTTTGGGAGGCAAACAATCTGCATGAAGAAAATATAAAACGGTACCGGTTGCCATTTTAGCTCCGGCATTCATTTGTATGGCACGCCCTTTTTTTGATGAAATAACCTTAGCGTTTTCTGCTTCGGCAACAGTAAATGTGCCATCTGTACTACCGCCATCAACCACAATGATTTCTGCAATATTTTTTGAAGTGGAATTTTGTTTCAAATAAGGCAATAGCAATGAAAGGGTGAACTCTTCATTTAAAACAGGTATAATAATGCTAATCTTCATAGAATAGCACAAAAGTGCTTATTTTTTTTCATTTAAACTCCAATCGTAATCAAAATAAGACACTTTAGCATTGGCTTGAATAGGAATTTTGGTATAGGCGTTTATAAAGGAAGCTATTGTAGGGGTAGCATCACTTATAAAATCTTTACCAAACCAATCAAATATTTTTGAAAGGTACAACTGCTTTTCAGATAATTTATTTTCAGAAGAGTTGATGAATTTTTTTGCGGCAACATCTAGTTGCTGATCAATTTTTGATGCTTCGTAGGCTTCATTTAAAAGTTTAGGGCAGGAATGAGAAGCGCAATTTATAGCAAAATGAATACGTGGTTCCTTCATCTTTCGTAATATTTTATGTTCCACATCGCCTAAGGAAAGGGTTTCATCGCCTATGGGAATAAATTTCTTTTTCCAAGGTCCCCTAATGTCTTTTATACTGCTAACCGGATAATTTTCAACAATTAGCGCAACAGTAAACGCATTGTAAACATTGATGTAATACGCTAAGAGTTCTTGAACAGACCAATTGGTTGTGGGTTTATTTTTAGAAAGATAGTTGAGGTATTCTGTTAATTTTACATGGTCTTTTTTAAAGCCTTTATAATCTACATTTCCTTGATTGTCCACATATTTTTTAAGTAGCACTGTCCAAGCATCATGATTTAAGTTTACAGATGAATTAACTGTTGTAGAGGTTAACTTGCCGTTGACTTCTTTTATGGGAAGCCCTTTATTGCTCAATCCGGCAGCTGATAATAGGCCACAACTTTTAAAAGTTAAGAAAAATGTACTTAAGGTAAGAATAATGATATAAATCGATTTTTTCATAGTTTATTTATTTATAAATTGTAAGCAAAGATATATTAGTGCCCCGAATATTGCAGCAATGGGTAAGGTCAGCACCCAGGATAAAACTATTTTTGAAACTACTTGGATATTTGCTTTTTTAGTTACTGTGCCAATTCCGAAAATAGAACCAACAGAAACGTGGGTGGTTGAAACAGGTAAACCGTGGATACTTGCTGTAGTAACCAATAATCCCGTGATGAGGTTTGCACTCAAACCCTGACCCGAACTCATGGGGGTGATTTTTTTGCTCATGGTCAATCCTACCCTTTTGGCATTGAGGATGCCACCCACGGTCATGGCAACGCCAATGGCGAGCATGCCCCATTGCAAATTAAATGTATTAATGACCAAAAGCAGCCCCACTATTTTAGGAGTGTCATTTAGTCCGCGGGCAAAACTAACCACCCCGGCACTCAAAAAATGAAGTACATCCATTATTTTTTGAATGGTAATGCCAAAAATCTCACCGTCATATTTTTCGGTATATTTTTCTTTTTTACAACGTACCAATTCTATTTGGGTATTTTTAGCAGCGACAAAGGAATTTGCTTGCATCTCAACAGCACTTCCCGCAATTTCATTCACACAAAGGCAACTGCTTTTGGAAATGCCTGTTTTCTCCCTAATAAACCGAAAAATCAAATAGGCAATAAAACTCAATACCGCAGCCATTAGAGGGCTTACCAATAAAGGAATTAAAAACGAGGCGCTGAGCTTTGAAAAATTGAAGTCCATTCCCACTGCCATCAATCCGGTTCCAAACAGTGCACCCACTAAACCATGGGTTGTTGAAATGGGCATCCCTATTTTAGTGGCAAGAAAAACGGTTAAAGCCGCTCCCAAAGCTACCGAAATCGCAAAAACCGGCATTTGTGTTAATGTATCAGGAACTAATCCCTTTCCGGAAAAATTCTTGACCAACGTGCTTGCCAAAAAAATAGCTGCAACAGACCCCGCAAATGTGGTTATTGTCGCCCAGGTGATTGCCTTTTTATAATTAGTGGTGTTGCTTCCAAAAAGGGTTGCTACTCCTTTGAAATTATCATTGGCACCATTGGAATAGGCTAAAAAACAGGCTGCAATAAAAAGTAGGATGAGGATCATAATTTATGGTTTAGGTTTTAACAACAGCCGCCGCCGTCATAATGAAAGGTCGATTCACTGATGAAAATATCATCACGACCTAGTTCTGAAAGGGCTCCGGCAGTTTTATCACAAATAGCCAGCGGCTGATTTTTTAATAAAATATGCCCTTTTTTATCGTCCAGAAATGGTTCGTCGCCAAAGTAAATGGCAGCTTTTCCGGTAAAAATACAAGGACCGTCTGAAGGCATCGGGTCTTTGATGGCGGCTACTTCGATAGACTCTATATAAATCAATTCATCAGTTGGATAGTGTTTTGGGTCGAGGATGCGGTAAGGCTTTCTGGCTCGTATTTCAATGGTTCCAAAGCCGGCATCGGTGAGTGCTTTTACATAGTCTGCTATGGGTAAGCTGCCGCTAAGGCAAAGGGCTCTTAATCGGTCGTCATTGCGCAGGTTATCGTTCATTTGCTGCTCACAGGTGGGATCACTCATTACAAGTTTTCCGTGGTGTTTTAAAACGCGATACATTTCTTGGATTGCTGTTTTTAAATCTTCGGCTTTGAATATGTTGAACAAGCAGTTTTGAGCAGCCACATCAATCGAGTTGTCTTCCACAGGAAGGTTCATAGCATCTCCTTTTTTGAGCTCTACAAATTCGCTTTTGAACCAAGGATTTTGGGCCTCTGCCTCGATAAAGTTTTTGCGGGAGGCTTCCAGCATTTCATCGACCATATCCACACCCACAACGCCACCTTTTTGACGGTTGAAGTAGGAAAATTGCAAAAGTTCCATGCCACCACCAACGCCTACATAGAGCATTTTTGGGTTGTTGGTAAGGTCGCGTGCATGTACGGTGCTGCCGCAGCCATAGTTCATTTCCTGCATGATTTTCGGAATTTTTAGTCCCGGTAATTCCCAAATAGGATTGGTGGTGCAGCATAAACCCACATCAGGTGTGATTGCTGCTTCTTTGTAAACGTTGTAAGTGGTATCTAGGTAGTTCATAATTATTTTTAATTTATGTTTAAAAAATATTTCAATTTTTAGCCCCGATAGCAGCGGCATCCTTTTTTTGCTTCTTTAGAGCAAAAAAAGATATAGCGGATAGCGGGATTAGCTTCTACTAGTTATAATTCATGCATTAATTCCTTAAAAAGTGCCACCAAATTGGGTTCGGCTTTGGTGGCATAAGCTATAATTTCTTGAATGTTTACCGGTTGTAAATCGTCGGGATTGCATTCATCGGTGATGACGGAAACGGCAACAACCTTAAGGTTTAAATGGTTGGCAACAATAACTTCAGGCACAGTGCTCATTCCTACGGCATCTGCACCAAGTATGTTTAGCATTCTATACTCGGCTCGCGTTTCTAATTGAGGTCCCACTACGGAGGCATAAACACCTTCGTGTAAAGTAATATGCTGCTTATTTGCTATTTCTTTTAATTTTTTATTTAGTTTTAAGTCATAAGGTGCGCTCATATCTACAAAACGTTCTCCTAACTGCGATACGCCTTTGAATGCTAATGGCGAGCTTCCTTGCAAGTTAATGTGGTCGTTAATCAACATTAATTCGCCTTTTTTAAAGTTGAGATTTATGGCACCGGCAGCATTTGATATTAATAGCGTTTTGATGCCTAATTGCTCCATAATACGCACGGGATAAGTAACATCGCGCAAGGTGTAGCCTTCATATACATGGAAACGCCCTTGCATGACCACGACTTTTTTGCCAGAAAGTTCGCCAAACAGAAATTTTCCTTGGTGAAATTCCACGGTAGCGGTTGGAAAAAAAGGAATGTGATTATAACTTACTTCTACTTCTACTTTGATGGCTTCGACCAGTTGTCCTAGTCCTGTGCCAAGAATGATGCCCACCTCCGGAGTGCCGAAGCCGTGGTTGATTAAAAATTGTACGGTTTTATTTAGTTGTTCTTTCATGATCCTCATCTTCCACCTAACCCCCTCCGAAGGAGGGGGAATGGTTTTAGTGTTAATAATTAGTTGGTTTTATTTAAAAATTGTTGAAAAACGGGTTCGTCTTTGATGTCGTCATAGACGTCTATATCGTTGCGTTCTTCCAGTAATTGCAAGTGCTCATTTTTTAAATCGATAAGGGTGTCGCGCAATACAGTATCGGTGCCCCAAGTTTTATTTTTAAAGAGATTTTCATTAAAATGATTCATTCCTAAAAGGTAATAACCACCGTCTTCAGATGGACCCAATACATATTCAAAAGTTTCTAGTGCTTTAAAGGCTTCTTGGAGATCTTCTTCATAGAGGTCGAGTATATCACTGCCTATGATGATAATTTCTTTGTAGCCTAATTTAAAGATTTCTTGGAAAGCATTTGCCATGCGTTGGCCCAAATCCTCTCCGTGCTGTACTTTTTTTCTAAAAACTTCGCAATTCCAAATGTCTTCTTTACAAATCGTATCGGAATAAAATACAAATTTATCTGCTTTTAGTTTTTTAGTAATTTTGACGGTATGCATTAATAGAATTTTGTAGATATTTAAAGCATTTGCATCGCCAATTATTTTGGTGAGACGGGTTTTGCATTTTCCTAATTCCGGGTTTCGGGTAAAAATAATCAGTGCTTTTTTTGAGGTTGGAAAATAAAAATCTGTTAGGATTTCATTGTCGCCGTCAGTGTCTTTTTTTGTTGAAATTGCCATGTTAATAAACTTTATTTCCTTTGGTTAACCACTTACTCCAAGTAGGGGAATAAGCGTGAACATTATCGGTTTCATTTTCTTGTGCGTCGAGTACAGGATTGCCTTGATTTTTCCATTCAAAAATACCGCCATAGAGATTTTTTACGTTGGCATATCCTGCTTTTTTTAGCTTTTCGCCAATTTTTTCCGAACGAATTCCTAAAGAACAATACACTACGATATGTTGGTTTTTATTGGTCATAAAATTAGAAAATTGTTTGATGGAAAATTGGTTGTAACCTACAAAAACGGCTCCCTTGATTTTACTGACATTGTATTCTTCTTTTTCGCGGGTATCCAGAATAAGAACGCTAGAATTTTGTATTTTCTTTAGTAATTGTTCCGAAGAAATATATGGAATACTTCCTTGGTTATATTTGGATAAAATTTGTTCTAGGGTTTCTTGCCCGGAAACACCAAGGCTTAAGAAAAACGTTATTATGTATAGAATTTTTTTCATAATTTAAGTTACTTTTCCTTGACAACTACTTCCTGCGCCTGCGGTACATCCGTAACAATGTTGCGAAATGATAATGTCTCTGTCGTTAAGCAGTTCTTCATTATAATTGCTTATATGTTTTACTTTACTATCTACTTTTAAATCTAGCATTTGGTTGAAATCGCAATCATAAATCCAGCCGTCCCAACTTATGGAAATGGTGTTTGTGCACATGACATTTTCTACTGCAGTCGGGTTGTAAGCTTCCACTAAAGAAGTCATATAGTCTTCATAATTTTCAGAAGCGATGAGGTAATCTAAAAACCGAGCAATGGGTAAATTGGTGATAGCAAACAGGTTGTGAAATTGAATGTCAAAATCTTCAGAAAGAGCTTTTTTAAAGTCTTTTTCTAAACTTTCTTGATTGCCCGGCAAAAAGGCTCCTGTTGGGTTATACACTAAATCCAAACGCAAGGAACTTCCTGAAAGTCCATACCCTATTGCATTTAAGTCCTGTAGGGCTTTGATAGATTTATCAAAAACACCTTCTCCACGTTGCTTGTCTGTTTTGCCACGCGTGTAATGCGGCATAGAGGAAATAACATGTACATTGTGATTTTTAAAAAATTCCGGTAAATCGTGGTATTTTTTATTGGCGCGAATAATGGTTAAATTAGATCGAACAATAAAATCGGCAATACCGGCTTTAGAAGCTTCATCCACAAACCAGCGAAAATCGGGGTTCATTTCAGGAGCGCCTCCGGTTAAATCGAGCGTGTGTGCTCCGGTATTACGAATGATATTTAAGCATTGCTTCATGGTTTCACGAGTCATAATTTCCTTTCGATCGGGGCCTGCATCTACGTGGCAATGTTCGCACACCTGATTGCACATGTAGCCGAGATTTATTTGCAGTATTTCCAGTTTTTTTGGACGTAATGTAAGATGGCCATCGCCTGCTATTTTATCTCTAAATTTGGGTAATTTCCCAATTTTAAAAATGCCGTTTGATAGGATTTCCAACTGCCTATTGGATTGCGCTAATTCGCTATCTCTTTTATGTAAAGATTGTAATTTTAGCTTTATCATGATTACATATAATTAGGTATAATAAACATTAAAACTTTGAATTTGGGATTTTCTAGCATTAACCATCTAGTTTATTTACTTTATTCATCATCATTACCCCATGTACTAAGGTTGCGCCACTTTTTATGGCAGCACCCACATGGATGGCTTCCATCATTTGTTCTTTGGTGATGCCGCGTTGCAAGGTGTCTTTGGTGTAGGCATCAATACAATATGGACATTGTTCGGTATGCGCTACAGCCAAAGCTATTAATGATTTTTCGCGTGCCGTGAGAGCACCTTCTTCAAAGACTTTGCCATAATAATCAAAAAATTTTGTTCCAAGTTCTTCGCTCCATTCGGTAATGTCGCCAAATTTGCGCAAGTCGGCAGGGTCATAATAAGAATTTGCCATAGTAAGGGGTGTTAGTTGAAATTATAGTTGCTATTTTATCTATTTAGAATAGAAAAAAATCCGATTTTGAATAATTGGTTTGGATTTAAAAAAAAGTATTCAAAAAACCGGAAAAATTTAAGATAGAACGATAATTGGAGAACCCTTGTTGTAGTAGTTTCTGTTGAACAGCAAACGCACTTGCAATTTTGAAAAAAATTGTATAGATATATTTTGAAGAAATAGAGTAGAGAGTAAGGCAATAAGTTTTTTGGAAATACTAGTTCTAAATTGGAATAATGCTTTTAAATCAGCATCAGCATCTACATCTAATAAACTATTCAGTTTAATTATTTCTTCATCAGCATTAGTCATTTGTAAAGAAAGCGATTTTTCCAAAGTATTTTTCTGCCAAGGGAGATGAAGAAAATCAACTTTTTCAAATTGTTTTTTTGTTAACCCCATTAGGTAAAAGCCACCGTCTAAGGAAGGGCCGATAACAAAATTAGCATTGGCAATTGCATCAGCAGCTTTTAAAAGGTGTTGTTTTTTTAGTTGTGGGGTGTCATTTCCTATAGTTATAACACGATTAAAACCTTCATTAAAAACGGCTTGCAATGCATTGGTAAAACGTTCGCCGAAGGAAGCTCCTTTTTGTTCTTTTTCTGTAAAGATAAAATAGGGAAGTTTTGTTTTTTTTACTGTCTTAAGGGTGTTCTTATTTAATTCATCAATAAGCGCATTGCCTTTTGCAAAGGATTTAAATTTCCTTTCCACTTTGGAGGAGTTTGCAAAAATTAAAACAGCAGTTTTTGAATTCATTTTTTAAAAATAATTCTTTTGTCGGAATAAGGGATGATTTCCTTACACAACTTACGAAAAAAATGGGTTTGGGTTTTAATAAAAACAAAAAACCCCAAAACAAATATAGTTTTGGGGACTTTTTTGTGGTACCTCCAGGAATCGAACCAGGGACACACGGATTTTCAGTCCGTTGCTCTACCGACTGAGCTAAGGTACCATTATTTAAAATTGATTTAAGCAACAAATAATAATAGGTGTCAATTGCCTAAGCGGCTGCAAATATAAACCTATTTTGCTTTGAACAAAATATAAAATTAAAAAAAAAGATTTATTTCTTAATTGTCTTGTTGTAATTATAAATTCAAATTGTATTTTTGCCGCTTATTCATTTCATAATGAACTTAATAGTTGACGTTGGAAATACTTTGGTAAAGTTTGCCGTTTTTCAGGACAATATTTTGGTGCATAAAGAAATTTCGATAAATTCAGATTTTAAAAAAAATTTAAAAAAAATAGCAGCAGAATACCCATATATAAACAAGGCTATCGTTGGAATTGTGGGGTCTTTTCCAATAAAAAATGTAGAAAGACTAAAAAAATTATTTAAACTCTATGTCCTTTCTTCAGATTCAAAAGTACCATATATTAATAAATACACCACGCCTATAACTTTAGGTATTGATCGTATGGCTTTAGCAAGTGCAGCATGTCATTTATTTCCTAAAAAAAATGTTTTAATTATTGATGTGGGAACTTGTATAACCTACGATTTTGTTGATTTAAATGCAAATTTTATGGGTGGTGCCATTTCTCCGGGAATAGATATGAGGTATAAAGCTCTGCATACTTTTACAGAAAAGTTACCATTGCTGAATGCGAATATACCCAAAACAATTCTAGGAAATTCAACCGCTACTTCTATACATTCAGGAGTTATGTTTGGGGTTTCTTTTGAAATAGATGGCGTAATTAATCGTTATAAAGAAGATTTTAAAGATTTAACAGTTATTTTAACAGGAGGCAATGCGCATTTTTTGCGAGATAGTTTAAAAAATAGCATATTTGCCAATTCAAATTTCCTTCTAGAAGGTTTAAATTATTTGCTGGAATACAATCAAGATACATGATAAGAAAATTTTTAGTAATAACATTGGTATTGGTTACTGCCATTACCTCTGCACAAGAAGCCACTTCGTCTCCCTATTCTTTTTTTGGCATTGGGTCTTTAAATTTTAGAGGCACTGTTGAAAACAGGTTGATGGGTGGAATAAGTATTTACTCAGACAGTATTCACCTGAATTTGCAAAATCCTTCCGGGTTAGCCTCTTTAAAATTGGTAGCTTTTTCTGTAGGAGGAAGTCACAAATTAGTGAACCAAAAAACCCAAACCGAAACCGGAAAAACATCTTCTACTTCTATCAACTATCTTGCACTAGGAATACCTGTTGGAAATAAGTTGGGTTTAAGCTTTGGCGTTCTACCTCTTACAGCAGTTGGCTATGATCTAGAAAACCTATCAGGGACAACTTTAGTACAAAATTCAGGGAAAGGAGGCATGAACAAAGTTTTTCTTGCCGGAGGATATCAAGTTACTCCAAAATTAAGCATTGGAGTAGATGCCAACTATAATTTTGGGAATATTCAAAACACCACATTACTATCGCAAGAGGGATTAGATTTTGCTTCCAGAGAGTCTAACCGTTCTAATTTATCTGGGTTTAGCTTTAATCTTGGAGCAACGTATATAGAAAAAGTTTTTACAAATTTGAATTTATTTACATCTATTGTTTACACTCCGGAAACCAAATTAGAGTCTCAAAACTTTAGACAATTTGCAAGTGTTTTTATTCCGAATCCTAACCTGCAAGTGGATGTAGATATTAGAGATGTGGATGTGGCAAATTCAAAGCTAACTTTTCCATCCCAATTTACCTTTGGGCTTGGTATAGGCAAGACAAGAAATTGGTTTGTAGGCGCTGAATATACCAGTCAAAAAACCAGTAATTTTAATAATAGAACCTTCACCTTAGACAATGTAGAATTTTCTGATGCTTCTAGATATAAATTAGGAGGTTTTTTTGTTCCTACCTCGAATTCCATATCATCCTACTGGAAAAGAGTTACTTATCGTGCCGGAATGCGTTATGAAGACACAGGTTTAGTTATCAATGGCGAGGACATAAATGAGTTTGGCATATCTTTTGGAGTAGGACTACCAGTTGGAAAATTATTCTCAAATGTAAATGTCGGTTTTGAAATTGGAAAAAGAGGAACCGTTAATGCAGGATTAGTTCAAGAAAATTTTTTCAACACCTTTATAAGTTTATCGCTTAATGATAAATGGTTTATAAAAACTTTATACGATTAATAATAATAGAAAAACAATTACAAATGAAACTTAAAGCCACATTATTCCTTTTAGGCATTCTATTCACTGCCCAAGCAAATGATGCAAATCTTAATGAAGATTGCGCTACTACACTTTCTTTATTTGCTGAATCAGCAAAAATTGAAAACTATAGTAATGCACTCCCTTACTTAGAAGAACTACGCAGAGATTGCCCATCCTTTCACCTAAGTATCTACCAATACGGAGAGAGACTTTATATGGACAGAATTGAAAAAGCAAGCGAAGCAGATAAAATGAAGGAATTTAATGAATATAAAAAAATAAGCAGAGAACGATTACAATACTTCCCTAACAGTAAAAAGGAAGGTGCTATGCTTGCAGACTTTGCTCAAGTGATGTTTGATAACCAAATAGGCACTGCTCAAGAACAATTTCAGGCTTTTGAAAATGCTTATACCAAAGACAAAGAAAATTTTACAAGTCCTAAAGCACTATATACTTATTTTTCCTTAGCAGTAGATTTACAAGAAGTGGGCACAAAAAAAATACAAGACGTATTTGACCTTTATGATGAATTGATTGGTAAAATTGAAGCAGAAGAAAATGCACTAGCCTCAAAAATTACCCCTCTAATTGAAAGACAAGATGCAGGGGAAGACTTACAACAAGCGGAAGAAAAACTTCTTAAAAATGGAGAAATAAACCTAAGAGCTTATGCGCAAGTAAAAGAGAGTGTAAATGGGAAATTGGGAATTCTTGCTGACTGTACTAATTTAATACCTCTATACAACAAAGATTTTGAAGAAAGAAAATCCGATGTGGATTGGTTAAGAGGGGTTAATATTAGACTTTCAGAAAAAGAATGTACCGAAGATCCATTGTTTTTTAAAGTATCTCAGGCATTACACGATTTAGAGCCTTCAGCAAGATCTGCATACTCTTTAGGATTACAAGCAGAAGCAGATGGAAAATCTAAATTAGCTTTACAATATTTTAATCAATCTGCCGAGTTAGAAACTGACAATTCTAGAAAAGCAAACACCTATTACAAAATTGCTGAAAACTATAGAAAAGGAGGAAATTCAAGTCAAGCAAGAGCATTTTATAGAAAAGCCATTGATGCAAAACCTTCGTTTGGTAGAGCGTATTTACAAATAGCAAACATGATAGCTGCAAGTTCAAACAGTTGCGGTGAAACAGTATTTGAGAAAAGAGCAATTAACTGGTTAGCAGCCGATTTAGCTAGAACTGCGGCGCGTGTTGACCCATCTGTAGCTAATAATGCAAATGCTGCCGCACATAGCTATACCGAAAGAGCACCTTCCAAAAGTGATATTTTTAGCGAAGGGATGCAAGGTAAAACAGTTACATTCAACTGTTGGGTTGGTGGTAGTGTAAGAGTGCCAAACTTATAGAATGAAATTATATAACATAACAAATAAAAGCGTTATGGCTATTTTTATAGCCATAACGCTTTTTGCTTGTGAAGGAAATTATCAAAAAATTAAACAGCTAAACACTGCAGATTTGGGACCTGTTACCGAAGGAAAAGGTATTAATTTAAAATACACAGATTCCGGAAGGCTGGTTGCTAATTTAATCACCACAAAATTATTGGATTTTTCTAACTATACTTTTTCGTTCTCTGAATTTCCAGAAGGCTTAGAAGTACAATTTTGGAAAGACACCGGTAAAAAAACGACGGTAACAGCAGATTACGGCATAAACTATGATAAAACTGGTTTGATTGACTTAAGAGGAAATGTAGTTTTAATTACGAGTGATAGCGTAATACTTCATGCACAACAAATGTACTGGGATCAAAAAAATAAATGGATTTTTACAGACCAACCATACAAAATTAAATTTAAGGACGGTTCCTATAACGATGGGGGTCGTTTTGATTCTAATGAAGAATTTAATAACTTTCTATCCAGAAAAAATGTAGGTGTTCAGTTTGTAGATAAAACCAAATTAGAAAGCAAACCCGAAACAGAGCAGTAACTAATCAGTAATTCTTTAATCTTTATTTTTAAAAATAAATAGAAAAATGAACAAAACAGTATATAAAATATTTGAATATGCCTATTTAGTAGTATTTGTATTGTCTATATTTGCTGTAATTTCCAGTTGGAATTCGGACAAAAATAGAGCGTATTTATTTATATTTTTTGCCGTTGTATCTATATTAATGTTTTTCTTTAAACGAAATTTTAGAAAAAAATTGGAAAAAAGCCAGCAATAATAAATAATGGAGCACTATTTTGTTATTCTCTTAATGCTTGTACTTTCTGCATTCTTTTCCGGAATGGAGATTGCATTTGTTTCTGCCAATAAAATCCACATAGAAATTGAAAAAAAGCAAAATAGTTTTTTAGCTACTATCCTTAAAAGACTAACAAAAAGACCTTCAAAATTTATTGCAACGATGCTAGTTGGTAACAATATAGCGCTTGTTATATATGGATTTATGATGGGAGATCTTCTTTCTCATATGCTTTTTTCACAATATTTAGCTTTCTCAGTATTACCCATTAAAATTTTACTCCTTCAAACCATTATTTCCACTTTAGTAATTCTTTTAACAGCTGAGTTTTTACCAAAAGTGTTTTTTCAAGTATATGCAAACAGCCTTTTAAAGTTTTTTGCTATTCCGGCATATATTTTTTATGTAACCTTTTCTTTTATTTCTGAATTCATTATTTGGATTTCTGATGTTATTTTAAAAAAAATATTTAAAACCCAAGGCGATTCTCTTCAGCTAAGTTTTTCAAAAGTAGAATTAGGAAATTATATCTCTGAACAAATGGAATCAGTAAGAGAGGAAGATACAGTCGATTCTGAAATACAAATATTTCAAAATGCGTTAGATTTTTCGGAAGTAAAAGCCCGAGAAGTAATGATACCAAGAACCGAGATTGTTGCTGTTGACATAAATACAACCCCAAAAGACTTAGTAAAGTTATTTTCTGAAACGGGATATTCAAAAATATTAGTTTACAAAGAAAACATTGACGATATTATTGGCTATGTTCACGCTTTTGAACTCTTCAAAAAACCCGAATCTTTAAAAGAAATTCTAATTCCTGTTGTTTTTGTTCCAGAAACTATGTTAGTTAAGGACAGTTTAAATATTTTAATTAAAAAAAGAGAGAGTATCGCAATTATCCTTGATGAATATGGAGGAACATCCGGAATGATGACCATTGAGGATATCATTGAAGAACTTTTTGGTGAAATTGAAGATGAGCACGACGTCACAGAATTGATTGAAGAAAAATTTTCAGATACCCTTTATAAATTTTCAGCTCGGCTTGAAGTAGATTATTTAAACGAAAACTATAAGTTAAATCTGCCGGAAAACGAAAACTATGAAACCTTAGGCGGCATGATTGTATATTTTGCCGAAGAAATTCCTAATAAAAACGAAATAGTTGAAATAGAGCAATTTAACTTTAAAATACTAGAAGTTTCTAATACAAAAATTGAGTTAGTAGAGTTAGAAATTACTTCTGAAAAATAATATTTTCATTTTTATGAAAATTTACCTCATATCCTTTTCATAAGTTGTTCAAAATTGGTATTTTCGCCCCCTATAAATTTAAAGACAAATGGCAGTATTAAATAAAATAAGAAAACAATCTATTTTTCTAATTATCATAATAGCCCTTGCGCTATTCTCTTTTGTGCTAGCAGACGTTATTCAAAACGGTGGCTTTACCTCTCAAAAATCGTTAAATATCATAGCTACAATTAACGATACAGACATCCCAAGAGAGGATTTTGCAAGAAAAGTGGATGATGCATTAAGAAATTTAGGTCCAAATGCTACCAATGCCCAAGCTATGAATATGGTTTGGAACAATGAACTTCGTAAAGCACTTTTATCAGAACAGTTTGAAGAATTAGGATTAGTTATAGGTGCTGACCAATTAAGAAACGCTTTAGCCCAAAACCTTGCAGGCAACCAAGCTTTCTTAAATGAAGCAGGTGTTTTTGACAACAACAAGCTACAAGAATATATTGCCGATGTAAAAGCTAACAATCCAACACTTTATGCGCAATTTATTGAATTCGAAAAATCAGTTACGCAAAATGCAATGGAGCAAACCTATTATAATCTCATTAAAGCCGGTATAGGAGCGACAATTGCAGAAGCTGAATTAGAATATAAAATGGAAAACGATAAAGTGGATGTTGAATTTGTTCAAATACCATACACTAGCATTCCGGACAGTGAAATTACCGTAACCAACAGTGATATTACTGAATACATCAAGAAAAATGCAAAACAATATAAAACAGAAGCCTCCGTAGATATTCAATATGTGCTTTTTGCTGAAGACCCTTCAGCCAATGATGAAGAAGCTGTAAAAGAAGAAATAACCTCTTTGTTATCTCAAAAAATTGAGTACAACAGCATTTCTAAACAAAACGATACCTTACCCGGTTTTAAAGAAACTGACGATGATATTGCTTTTATAAGTCAAAATTCAGAAGGAAAATTTCAAGATAGATGGTGGTTTAAAAAAGATTTACCGGCAGCTATTGCTGACACTATTTTTGCTATGAATAAAGGTGAAATTTACGGCCCCTACAAATTAGAAAATAGTTATAATCTTGCTAAAGTTTTAGATATAAGACAACTTGCTGATTCCGTTCAAGCCAAACACATTCTTATAACTTGGGAAGGATTACCATCTGCCTCTGAAACTACCAAAAGAACTAAAGAACAAGCGAAAACCCTTGCAGACAGTTTGCTTAATACACTTTCTAAGGACAGTAGTAAATTTGAAGCATTAGTAACTCAATTTTCAGACGATCCAAGCGCAAAAGAAAACAAAGGAGACCTTGGTTATTTAACCCCAGGGTCAACTATAGAGGCTTTTGACACCTATATTTTTAACAACAAAAAAGGCGACAAAAGTGTAGTAGAAACAGATTTTGGTTACCACGTTATTTCTATTGAAGATCAAAAAAATATTCAAAAAGCAATAAAAGTAGGTAATATAACTAAAGCCATTGTACCATCAGAAGAAACCGTTAATAAAATATTTGTCGATGCTACTAAATTTGAATCTAATGCAGCCTCATCCGATTTTTTAAAGGTTGCAAAAGAATCTGAATACGATGTAAGACCTGTATATAAAATAGGCGAATTAGAAGAAAATATTCCTGGGATAGGCAACAATCGTTCCATTGTAACGTGGGCTTTTGGAAAAGAAAGCAAAGTAGGAGAAGTAAAAAGATTTAATGTAAATAATGGATATGCTATTGTACAACTAACTAATAAAAGTGAAAAAGGTTTAATGAGTGCCGCTGATGCTTCCATTTCTATTACGCCAATTCTTAGAAATGAGAAAAAAGCCAAAAAAATAATGGAAAGTATTAAAGGTTCTTCTTTAGAAGAAATAGCGCAAGAAAAAAATGTTCAGGTAAAAAGAGCAAATGCTATCACGATGAAAGCGCCAACACTTGCTGATGCCGGCACAGAACCAAAAGTTGTTGGCACGGCATTCGGATTAAAAGAAGGAGCAACCTCAACACTTATTGAAGGCAAAAATGGGGTGTATAAAATTAAAGTTCTAGCTCGCAATGATGCTCCTAAAACCGATAATTATACAGCTTATTTCAATCAAATAAACTCAAAACGAGCAGCACAGGTTAATGCAAATGTATTTAATGCTCTAAAAAATAAAGCAACAATTGAAGATAGAAGAGCAAATTTCTATTAAAAAATAAGTTGATTTTGAATGAATAAAATGCCTTTCACACCGAAAGGCATTTTTTATTTCAACATAGTTGTAAAAGGAATAATCACAGAGTACCCTTTAGACGGAAAATAGTCGAGAGCCTCTTTGCTTGTTGCCAAAACAAAATCACCACCCCAAGCGCCAAGACTTTTTATAATTCCCGGATAGTCTTTAAAATAGGCTTTTTTCACCTTTGGCAACTGCAGAAGGTTAGAAAGGATTTCTTCATGTTCTTGCAGTAAATTTTCAAATGCAGAAAGTGTTTTAGACGAAATAAGTGCTTGTGTTAGTGCATTTACTTTTACAATTGCTTCTTTTTTGTTTGTATTTAGATTCTTGTATCTGCCGATAGCTTGTTTACTATCTTGTTTTTTATTTAAATACACAAAAAAAAGTTCGTCTTTAAAATCCCAGGGCAATACTACTTCTTCTATTATTGGTGGATGTTCGTTATTGGAAAAAAGTATGGGTTTGTCGTGTATGGCACAAGCAATGTCATAACCGCTTCCTCCAAAACTGTTTTTAAGCAAGGTAAAAGCATCTACCTTTGCCCAAGTGGCAATAGTGGAGATTAGTGTTGAGGAAGTGCCTAAACCCCAGTTTTTGCTAAAATTTAATTTTGTGGTTATTTGATATCCTTTGTTTTCCAATAAAAAGGAAGGATTTAGCTTTTTTGTTTGTTGAAGAATAAAAAGTAAGGTTTCTGATACTTCATTTTTTTCTGTAAATAATTCTAGGGAGTCATTGGAAATATTAAAAATGGCATCAAACCAAACCCTATTATGTTCATCCAAACTTTTCCACAATAAAACTTTTTCAGATAACTTTTCAACCTCTAAATACTGTCCATATTTTGTTGGAATAGCAAGAGCCTTGGCGCCATCTAGCACTAGATATTCTGAAGTGAGCAAAAGCTTACCATTGCCGTAAAAGGTTGTTTTCAATTTATTTTCTTAAATTTTCTATAAAAGTAACTACTGCATTATGGGTTACTGTGTTTTTTTTGAAATATTCAATGGCTTCCTTTTTCTCTATTGCTGAAGCTTGCATTTGATTGAGAATATTCATCAAATGCATTTTCATATGCCCTTTTTGAATACCTATGGTTACCAAGGACTTGATTGCCGCAAAATTTTGAGCCAACCCGGCAACTGCAATAAGTTGCATAACGTCTTTTGCACTTGGTTTCTGTAAAATTTCTAAAGCTACTTTTACTAATGGATGCAAGGTGGTAAGTCCTCCAACAGTGCCAATAGCCAAAGGAATTTCAATCCAATAATGAAATTGATCACCTACTATTTCAGCGTGTGTTAAACTGCTGTATCTGCCATCTTTTGAGGCATAAGCATGAATTCCTGCTTCTACAGCTCTAAAGTCATTACCTGTTGCTATAACTACTGCGTCAATACCGTTCATTATACCTTTATTATGCGTTACAGCTCTTCTGGGTTCTGCTTTGGCAATGGCAATGGCTCTTATAATTTTTTCGGCAAAGTCCTTTCCTTTCAATTCTTTAGTGGTCAAATCGGATATAGGGCAACACACTTCTGCTCTAACCAAACATTCCGGTACGTAATTAGAAAGTATGCTCATTACCACTTCCAGCCTAGCTTTTGAAGTTATAAAAGGCATAAAGCAAATAGCTTCTTCTTGAAGAGTCTTGGCAAATTGTTCTAAACAACTATTTATAAAGTTAGCACCCATAGCGTCTAGAGTTTCAAAGGTGCAATGCAATTGGTAATAGTTTTCTAAATCTTTGGTTTTATCTACAAGCACAATATCAAGTAAACCACCGCCTCGATTTACCATATTTTTTGAAATAGCTGCTATTGAAAGTAGAAGTTTTGGCTTAATGGTGTTAAAAAATAAAACCAACTCTTTTTTCTTACCAAAAAAATTAAAGTGTACCTGACCATTTTTTGTGGTAGAAAGTACTTTTGCTTTGAAACCGCCTCGTTCTAACCAAAATTTTGCCGCATTACTTGCTGCAGCAACCACAGAGCTCTCTTCGATAGCCATTGGCAGGGTGTAAATTTTTCCATTTATCAAAAAATTTGGAGCAATTGCTAGGGGCAAATAGAAGTTACTGATGGTGTTTTCAATAAATTCATCGTGTAATTGTTGAAGTTTCGTATCGGTATTCCAATAGGATTTTAAAATTTTTGATATACTGTCCTCCCCTTGGCAATAAGTAGAAATCAGCCATTGTATTTTTTTTTCTTTGCTAAGTTTAGAGAAACCGGAAATGGGTTTTACCATGTTTTTTTATTTTATCTTGCAAAGATAACATATAGGATTTACGAAATGGGATTTACGTTTTACGTTTTTATGGGTATGAAACAAAAGCATTTTGTTTTTCCATTTTTGGAGTCAATGTATAATCTTTCCCTTTTCTGCTATAAAAAAATAGCTAAATTTACTATTTAACACCAAAAATCCTCTTTTTTTGCTGAAATTTTAGTAAACTTGGCATACCAATTTTTTAACAGACAAATTATGCGTTTTTTAAAAACGATTTTCCCCCTTATCTTGTTTATTACTGCCAGTGTTTCCGCACAATTAAAACAAATAACTCTAGAAGAAATTTGGAGTGGTACTTTCCTAACAGAATCCTTAGAACGACTACATTCCCTAGCTAACGGAAAGGAATATTCGGTTTTAAATTACGACCGTTCTAAAAGAGCTTCTACTATAGATGTTTATGACTACAAGACTTCTTATAAAATTGCTACACTTGTGAATTCGGCAGAATTACCGGGCATAAATCAAATATTATCGTATCAGTTTAGTGAGGATGAAAAAAAGATACTTTTAGCTACAGAATTAGAGTCTATTTACCGTCGATCTACACTTGGCAGCTATTATGTATATGATTTAGATTCAAAAAAACTGGAATTGGTTTCCGATTTTGCCATTCAAGAGCCCACTTTTTCACCAGATGGTACCAAATTAGCTTTTGGCTATCAAAATAATTTGTACATTAAAAATTTAGTAAACAATACCACTTCGCAAATTACTTTTGACGGGAAGAAAAACCACATCATCAATGGCATTACTGATTGGGTATATGAAGAAGAATTTGGTTTTGTTCGCGCTTTTGACTGGAATTCTTCCGGTAGTACAATAGGCTTTATTCGTTTTGATGAAACCGAAGTTCCAGAGTTTTCTATGGACGTGTATGGCACCGATTTATACCAAACCCAACAGGTTTTTAAATATCCGAAAGCCGGTGAAAACAACGCTGAAGTATCTCTTCATTTGTATGATATAGAAACAAATAATACTACAAGAGTTGATTTAAATGCCTATAATTCTTATTATATTCCTAGAATACAATGGACCAAAAACCAAAATATACTTAGCGTTCAAGTTACCAACAGAAAACAAAATGAAATAGACCTTATTTTTGTAGATGCTTCAAAAAACGCCACTAAATTAATACTAAAAGAAACAGATGCTGCCTATGTGGACGTTACAGACAATCTTACTTTTTTAGAAGACAATAGTTTTATTTGGACAAGCGAAAAAAGCGGTTGGAATCATATATACCACTACAGTAACGAAGGAAAACTTCTTAATCAAGTAACAGATGGCAATTGGGAAGTTACTGATTATTATGGATTTGATAAAAACACAAACAAAGTTTTTTATCAAAGTACAGAAAATGGAAGTATTAATAGAGATGTGTATTCCATAAAAATAAATGGGAAAGACAAAGCCCGGCTTACAGAAAATGATGGAACTAATAGCGCCTCTTTTAGTGCAGATTTTAGTCTGTTTATCCTTACTTTTTCTAATGCAAATACGCCTCCATCCTATACTTTATGCAATACAAAAGACGGAAATCAATTGCGGCTGATAAAGGATAATAGCGAATTATCAAAAAAATTAAAAAGCTATGTCCTCTCTCCTAAGGAATTTTCTACTATAAACATCAATGGAAACGAATTAAACATGTATGTTATAAAACCGGTTGATTTTGATGCTAACAAAAAATATCCATTATTTATGTATCAATATTCCGGTCCTGGGTCACAAACCGTTTCTAATTCTTGGATTGGCTCAAACGATTATTGGCATCAAATGCTTGCACAGGAAGGATATATAATTGCCTGTGTAGATGGAAGAGGTACCGGATTAAAAGGCAGAGATTTTAAAAAAATGACCCAAAATGAATTAGGAAAATTCGAGGTTATAGACCAAATAGATGCTGCAAAAAAACTTGGTGCTTTGCCTTATATTGAAGCCACCAGAATTGGTATCTGGGGCTGGAGTTATGGCGGCTTTATGTCATCTAATGCTTTATTTCAAGGAGCCGATGTTTTTTCTTTTGCCATTGCTGTGGCACCGGTGAGTAGCTGGCGTTTTTATGATACCATTTATACCGAACGGTATATGCTCACACCGCAAGAAAACCCAAGTGGTTATGATGAAAATTCGCCAATTTCCCATGTGGATAAACTAAAAGGAAAATTTTTATTAGTTCACGGAAGCGCTGACGATAACGTGCATGTGCAAAATTCTACACGGCTTATAGAAAAATTAGTTCAGGCAAATAAAGATTTTGATTGGGCAATATATCCTGACAAAAATCACGGCATTTATGGAGGCAATACACGATTGCATCTTTATAACAAAATGACAAAATTTATTAAAAATAATTTATAAACCAAATTAATTTAAACACCAATCAAAACTATGGAAAATACTTCAACTACAGCTGTCCAAAAGGACTTTTTAGGCCATCCGGTTGGCTTGTATATTTTATTCTTTACAGAAATGTGGGAACGTTTTTCCTATTATGGAATGCGTGCAATACTTGTTCTGTATCTTGTAAGCGCAACAACAGGAGGGAATGCCGGTCTTGGCTGGACTGCTGCTGAAGCACTTGTTTTGTATGGATGGTACACCATGTTAGTGTATGTAGTTTCTATTCCGGGTGGGATACTCGCAGATAAAGTATTAGGACAAAAAAGAGCAGTTCTCATCGGTGGAATAATACTTGTTATGGGTCATGGCATTTTATCAATTGAAGAAATGTGGGCATTTTATACCGGACTAGGTTTGATTGTAGCCGGAGTTGGTTTACTTAAACCAAACATTTCAACCATGGTTGGTGGTTTATACAAAGAAGGCGACATAAGAAGAGATAAAGGGTTTACTATTTTTTACATAGGTATAAATCTTGGAGCATTCCTTTCTAGTTTAATTGTTGGTTATGTTGGAGAGCAAATAGGATGGCATTATGGTTTTGGACTTGCTGCTTTTGCAATGGCACTTGGTATAGTTGTTTACTTATGGGGACAAAAATATTTAAAAGATGTTGGCAATTTGCTTTCTAAAAAAGAAAGAAATGAAGGTGCTTCCCTAACCTCTCTTTTTAGTGGCTTGTTTAAAGCTCCAACACAACTTTTAATTTCCGGAATTCTTTTGGCACTTTCCTTTTATGGAATGTATAAATTGGGAATTGCCTATGGGGCCTTGTTTATTTTTCTTACTATAGTTGTAGCCATGATGATGATGGTATATAAAGATCTTACCACACAAATTATGAAAGATAGATATGTGGTTATGCTACTTTCTTTTGTTCTTGTAATTGTTTTTTGGGGAGCTTTTGAACAAGCAGGTGGATTGATGAATATTTATGCGCTAGAGAAAACGAATAGAATACTTCCATTTACACTACCGTTAATTGGTAATGAAGTTCCAGCTTCTTGGTTTCAATCTTTAAATGCTTTATTTATTATCCTATTTGGTGTACTTGTAGCTAACTATTGGGCAAAAAGAAAATTAAAAACCAAAGAAGCCTCTTCCATTTTTAAAATGGCAGTAGGGGTAATTATTATGGGATTTGGATTTGTATTTATGGTCTTTGCCGCATTACAATTTGAAACTAATGGTGCTTCTGCCATGTATTGGTTAGTTTTTGCTTACTTATTTCACACTATTGGTGAATTGTGTTCCTCACCAGTTGCGCTCTCTTTTATTACAAAATTGGCACCCGTAAAATACGCATCTTTAATGATGGGAGTTTATTTTGCTTCCACAGGATTGGGTAATAAAGTAGCGGGTGAACTTGGCTCCTTTGCCTCTGAGGCTGGCGATATAGCTATTTTTGCAGGAATTACTATTTTTACCGTAGTCTTTGCCATTATTGTTTTAATCATGTTAAAACCTCTTAAACGACTTACTCATGGTGCTGAAGATAATGAAAGAGAACTGATAGGAGCAGAAGCGGTTAAAATTGAAGAAAAAGAAACAATTTAATATATGGCTACTACAAACTCCTCCTCTGAAAACTTTTTTGCAACAAATGTTTTAGGGCATCCTGCAGGTTTATTTGTTTTGTTTTTTACCGAAATGTGGGAGCGTTTTTCCTATTATGGTATGCGCGCTATTTTGGTTTTATTCCTTGTTAGTGCTTTTGGACTTGGCGGATGGGATTGGCCACGTGAACACGCCTTAGCATTGTATGGCACCTACACGGCATTGGTGTATTTAACCCCCATTTTAGGAGGTTATATAGCCGATAAATATATTGGTTTTAGAAAAGCAGTAGTTATTGGAGCCCTTTTAATGACTCTAGGGCACGCTTCTATGGCTATGGAGTTTGAACCTATTTTTCTTTATATAGGAATAGGACTTTTAATAGCAGGTAATGGCTTTTTTAAACCAAATATTACTTCTATAATATCGCAACTTTATAAAGATTTCCCAGAGAAAAAAGACGGTGCCTACACCATATTTTATATGGGTGTAAATGCAGGAGCTTTTCTAGGAATTTTATTATGTGGTTATCTGGGCGAAAAAATTGGGTGGAGTTATGGATTTGGATTAGCGGGAGTTTTTATGCTTCTTGGGATGCTTCAGTTTTACTTTGCACAGAAAATATTTGGCGAAGTAGGGAAAAAACCTTTAATGGAAACTGAAGAATCAAAAGCCGCAGCTCTCGATTTTGAAGGCGACCGTTTAAATCCATTTACTCTTTTTGATAAAGTTATCATTGTACTTGTTACTATAATTGGTCTTGTTTGGATTATTAATGATCCCGCTTCAAAAATAGGAGGGAGTACTTTACTGGAATTGGGAGGAGTAGATTATTCCAATCAAACCATTCTTGTTGGACTAGTATTGTTCTTAGTTTTACTTATTTCAAGAATCCTTCGGTACCCTGCCATTATTAGAGATAGGATGATTGCTATTGTTTTCTTTGCTATTTTCACCGTGTGTTTCTGGGCATCTTTTGAGCAAGCTGGTGGCTCTATGACCATTTTTGCAAAGGATTATACCAATAGGATCATGTCGGGAAATTATGCTACCCTATTTTTAATATCCAATATTTTAATTACTGTAGTTCCCATTGCTATAATAACGTGGGTACTTTATTTGCTCTTTAAACAAACCTATAAAAAGTACTTGCTTTCCAATGTAATTCTTGGTTTTAGTTTTCTTTTAATATGGGCACTTGTGGCTTGGATGATTAATAGAGACATGAATTCAAACGCTTTCGTTATTGATTATCTGGCTATTGAAAAACCAATTCTCGACAACCAAGGTCTCCCTGTTTTAGACAAAGCCACCAAGGAACCTATGTTTACGTATGAAGTAATTACTGAATCAACTCAAATTCAGCAAAGTGATAAAGTGGTGAACCAACAGGTTACTATAATTGAACCCATTGAGATGACTGTTGGAGAGGAAGTTTCCATCGTTGATGTGGATAAAAGAGGGAATTTTATTTTTCTGAATAAGGAAAAGGCTGCAATTTTAAGAAATTCTTTTAAGTCAAATGAAAAAAGTACTATTGTAAAAGCAACCGTAAATAAAATTAAAGAAAATGAAATTGAAATTCCGGCAACTTGGTTTTTAATTTTAAACTCTCTTTTTATCATAATTTTTGCACCATTGTTTTCTAAATGGTGGGAAAGTAAATACAACCCAAGTGGAGCAACAAAATACGGACTTGGCCTTGTCTTGCTAGGTATTGGATTTTCAGCTTTAGCTTTTGGATCTATGGGAATTGATCAAGGAGCTAAAGTGGCTTCGGTAAGTATCATTTGGCTCGTGCTAGCCTATTTATTCCATACTTTAGGTGAATTGTGCCTCTCCCCTGTAGCCCTTTCCTACATAAGTAAATTAGTACCTGGAAGAATGATTGCCATGATGTTTGGTATTTGGTATATAGCCATAGCCATCGGAAATAAAATTGCAGGCTCTATGGGAGGTAAAATCGATGCGATTACAGAACAATATGATATGACAACCTTCTTTTTAATATTTACCTTCGTTCCGGTAGGATTGGGATTAGTCTCTATTTTATTAAACCCATTGTTAAAGAAACTAATGCATGGAGTTCGGTAAAGTAAAAATAGGGTAAAGCAAATATTTTATTTCTTGGAACGTTATTTGTGAATACTTGAAATGTTTTTAATTTGATTTCGACTTAACAAAAAATAAAATAAAATGAAGTATTTTTTAGTAACTGCTATTTTCATTCTAGGTTCCTTATCTATACATGCGCAAGCTATAAACTGGATGTCGATGAATGAAGCCTTGGCAGCCCAAAAAAAGAACCCAAAAAAGATTTTTGTAGATGTCTATACCGAATGGTGTGGCCCTTGTAAACTTTTAGACAAAAATACCTTCAGCAATAAAGATGTCATTGCCTTTATTAATAAAAACTATTATGCGGTAAAATTTAATGCCGAAGGTACTGAAGAGGTTACTTATAAAGATTTTAAATACACAAATCCGAATTATCAAGCTGCCCGAAAAGGTAGGAATGCAACCCACCTTTTTGCACATGCGCTCAAGGTAAATGCTTATCCAAGTTTGGCATATTTTGACGAAAAAGGAAATTTTATTCAAGCAGTTCCCGGTTACAGAACGCCACAGCAATTAGAATTATACCTAAGAATGATAGCCAGTGATGATTATAAAAAACTAACCACTACAGAAACTTGGCAAGCCTATCAAAATAATTTCAAACCCACGTTTAACTAGATTGGTTTTAAAATAAAAGCTCCCTCGCTGCCTGTATGGTGAAAAGGGAGTTTTCTTTTTTTACAAGTTTCTCGCCAGCGAGTTACATAGGAGGTGTAATTGCTTCCGTCAGCAATTATTATTTTAGGTTTAAGGCTATCTAATAATCGCTCTAAATGTATTTTTGGACTACCTCTTAAAATCACTAAATCAACTTCCTTTTCTGAAGTGGGATATACCCCGAGACTATCTACCACAACGATAAGTTTAGAATTAAATTGAAAAATGTCTTGAACCGATTCTGAAGTAATTTCCTTTATTTTATTTTTTATTTTATAAGTCTTAAGAATCTTTTCTTTACTAATTTTTGAAGAATCTAAAGTGGTGAATAATGAGAACTTTGCTCCGTTTTTATATCCTATAATGGTATTCTTGCTTTTATGAAACAGAATTAGTTCCTGATTATTGAGTTGTTTCTTTTCTAAAATGAAATTTCCTTGCAAACAAATGAATGCGGTTAAAACAATTACAAATCTTAAATACCCCACTTTTTGAAAATATAGAAACAAGGAAATAAGCAACATATAAAAAAGTAATAGCTGTGTTTTTGAAAGTGCTAAATCATCAAACAGATAAGAGTCCTGATTTGCTATCCATGAAATAAATGCTAGTAAACTATCTAAAAGATAGGTATATACTTCCTTAATGCTAGGCGGTAATAAGTTTGTAGACGCCAAGAAAATAACTAGAATTCCCATTCCTAAGAGGATTCCCAAGAAAGGGAGTACAACCAAATTAGTCACAAAAAACAAACCCGGAAAATAGTTAAAATAATAGATACTCAAGGGCAAAACACCTATTTGTGCCGCAATAGTGACGGTAAAAATTCCCCAAAACAACTTGTCAATATAAAACTTAGGTTCATAGAACTTTGCTAATATTGGGGTAATCCAAAAAATAGAAAAAACTGCCAAATAACTCATTTGAAAACCAACGTGAAAAAGTAAATTTGGCTCTATTACTAATAACACAAATGCCGAAGCAAATAAAGTGTTTAAAGTACTCGTTGGCCTATTGGATTCCATGGCATAGGTCAAGAAAGAAAACATCAATACTGCTCGCAGGACAGATGGAGATAAACCGGCAATAATTGCAAAAATCCAAAGACCTACGACCACAGCAATAATTTTTATAATTTTTCCTTTTCTGTTTCGATCTAATGGTTTAAAAATAAATTGCAAAAAAACCATGATAATGCCTACGTGCAGCCCGGAAACAGCTAAAATATGCACAGCACCTGCAGCAGCAAAATTGCGATACACTTCTTCCGAAAGATCTTGTCTTTGACCTAAAAGCAACGCATTTATTAATGCCAGAGCGTTTCCTTCAAAATGATTTTCAATAAGATTGGCTTGTATACTATTACGTATATTACTTGCAATGCCTTTGATGGTTCTTGACCCTTTACTTATGGAAAGAATGGAATTACTCTCGAACCTTAACTGATGGTAAATACCCTTTTGATTTAAGTATGAGGCATAATCAAATTGGTGTGGATTTTTGGATTGTGGTAGATTTTCAAAAGCTGTTTTCACCAAAAGAACTTGGTCAATATCAAGCTTTTTAAAATTATTTTCTTTCGGGAGAAGCACCAAAATTTTTCCAGAAACCGGCATTTCATCTATACCAAAAATTTGTGCAATATATTTTTGATTGTACAAGTCAGGTTTTATTTCTTCTTGAATTTTTAGTTGCATGAAATGACTTTGACTACCAATTATTTTATTAGTGTAGTGCGTTTCTTGATGAATGGGTTGGTGAATATGATACACCCAAACACCTAAAGTAAAAAGAGCAACATAAGTAACACACCCAAAAAATATATCTTGAAAAAATTGCTTTCTAGCCCGAAACCAAGCAAGAACCAATACCAAAAAAATAACCAAAATAGCTACATGAATTACGTTTGTTTCAAAGTCTAAATAACGACTGCAAAGAATTCCAAGCAGAAAAACTAAGGTGATTTTAAACGCTGTTATAGCAATAAGTCGCATAATGAAACAATTTTTTCATTGTAATAGCGACTAAAAAAGATTTTGGGGATAAAATAAATGGGGGAGTCAAAGTAATTTAGATAACGAATATAGTAAATATTTCACTAAATTTAGACTTCTATTTTTTTGATGTAAAAATTTTTTAAAAATGAAATATATATTCTCTTTAACTATGGTTTTTATTACAACTTCATTGCTTGCTCAAAACGTATTGACTCCTGAAAATCTTTGGCAACTTGGCAGAGTTTCTCCTCTAGGCATTTCAAAAGACAAAAAACAAATTATTTATAAAGTTGCAACGCCTTCGGTGGAAAATAATGATTTTAGTAATCTCTATTTTTCTATACCCATTTCAGGAGGTAATGCCACAAAACTGGGAGAGTACAAAATACACCTGAATGATAAAAATAGTTCACCCGACGGAAAATATCTTTTGTATCACGAAGCTGTAAAAATAGAAAAAGTACTTGGCAAAGATTACTATCCTGAAATGGAAAAATCGGATGTATTTATTTATGACGAATTAGATTACAGACATTGGGATACTTATAATGAAGGCACTTTTAACCATCTTTTTTTTAAAGAAAACAAGGAAGGTGCCGTAGGTGTTGATATCATGGAAGGAGAGTCTTACCACACACCACAAAAACCATTTGGGGGCGATGAAGATTATATTTGGAGTCCCGACAGTAAAAAAATTCTGTATGTAAGTAAGAAGAAAAAAGGTACTGCGTATGCAAATAGTACCAACACCGATATTTATGAATACGATGTAGCAGCTAAAACAACTAAAAATCTAACTGAAGGAAATTTTGGATATGACACCCAACCCATTTTTTCACCAAATGGTGATTTGACTTGGCTACAAATGAAACGCGATGGTTATGAAGCCGATAAAAACGATATTATTGTTCGCCATAAAAACACCAACATCAATCTTACCGGTAATTGGGATGAAAGTGTACGCTCTTTTCAATGGCATCCTGACGGAAAAAAAATCTATTTCACTGCAGCAACTAACGGCACCATTCAACTCTTTGAAGTAAATTTTCCCGGGTTAACAAAAATTGCAGTAACCATAAACCAAGTAACAAGAGGCGATTTTGACGTTACCGGAATCGTTGGGTTTTCAGAAGATAAAATTATCCTCACTCGAACCGATTTTAATCATGCCGCCGAAATCTTTTCTTTTGATTTGAAAAAGAAGGAATGGCAGCAAATTACCAATGTAAATACCTCTTTTTATGAAAGTATTGCACTAAGCACCTTCGAAAGAAAATTTGTTAAAACAACCGATAATAAAGAAATGTTGGTTTGGGTTATTTATCCACCAAATTTTGATGCATCAAAAAAATATCCCACATTATTATACTTACAAGGGGGACCGCAAGGTGCATTAACACAGTTTTATTCCTTTCGATGGAATTTTCAAGTAATGGCTTCGCAAGGGTATATTGTTGTTGCTCCAAATCGAAGAGGCATGCCGGGTCATGGTATTGCTTGGAATGAGCAAATTAGCAAAGATTGGGGAGGTCAAGCCATGGAGGATTATCTTTCAGCCATTGATGCTATGTGTAAAGAACCTTATGTGGATACTGCAAGAGTGGGAGCCGTGGGGGCAAGTTTTGGGGGCTATTCAGCATATTATTTGGCTGGAATTCATAACAATCGGTTTAAAACGTTTATTTCTCATGCAGGCATATTTAATTTGCAAAGTATGTATGGTACTACCGAAGAATTGTTTTTTGTGAACTGGGATATTGGCGGACCTTATTGGGAGGAAATCAATACGGCTGCTCAAAAAAGTTATGCAAATTTTAACCCTATAACCAATGTGTCAAAATGGAATACCCCGATGCTCATCATCCAAGGAGGAAAAGATTACCGCGTGCCAATTGGGCAAAGCCAAGAAGCTTTTCAAGCACTGCAACAAAGGGGAATAAAAAGTAGGTTTTTGCTTTTCCCAGAAAATAACCATTGGATTTTAAATCCACAAAACGGTATGATTTGGCAACGCGAATTTTTTAGATGGCTAAAGGAAACGTTATAAATTTTGAAATACACACTTAAGAAAGCTAAGATTTTACTTATTTTTAGCTTGTTTTATTTCTTAAGTGTACGTCTTAAAATTAAACCAATATGTTACTCAAAAATAATTTTTCAACTTCCGGAAGCGATTCAAAGAGTTGCGCAAGAGATTCAATGACAAAATAATCTTCCTGCATCACGTCAGTTCTAAACGGTTTGTTCAAAATGGTTTCTATTTCAAAGGGAATAAAATTTGCGCGACCTTCGGCTATTTGATTGGTCTCCCCAAATGACGAGATAATTCCTGCTCCATAGGATTTATGTACGCCTTTTTCTTTTATAATACCAAATTCAATAGTAAACCAATACAATCGTTGCAACTGTACTAATTTTTCTTTATTGTGAATAAACTGTTTGCCTAGTTTTCCAAACGCATATACAAATTCAGAAAAAACTGGATTTGCTAATAGAGGAATATGCCCAAAAATATCGTGAAACATATCGGGTTCTTCCAAATAATCCAGATTTTTTATATTCCGTAACCAAGTAGAAGAACAGAATCGCTTTTGCGATAGAAGTTCAAAAAAATCCTCCACAGGAATTAACCCCGGGACTACTTCAATTTGCCACCCAGTTTGACTTTCAAACCATGAATTTATCTTTTTAAAATCAGGGATTTCATTATCATTTAAAACAGGTCGCATTGATTTTAGACACTTTAAATAATCACTACTTCCTTTTTTTTTCAGATTTTTAAATTGACGGTTAAAAAGCATATTCCAAACTTTTTGGTTTTCTTCGGTGTAAGAATTCATGTTTTGTATCATAGTAATTATTTTAAATTTTAAGCACAAAAAAATCCCGATTCTAAAAAAGAACCGGGATTTGGGTAAATGTTTTTTTATGTTTTTAGCAATACATTACGTTCCGACTCTTAATATAAGAATAGGATAGTAATAATATAATGTTGTTGTAAAATTCATTTTAATAGTTTAATACGGTAAATATATAAAATTTTAGTTTTGGTTAACGTTTTTTTAAATAATTCTTCGCGCTTCTACAAAACTTTCGTTCCAATATTTTTCATCTAAAGAAGAAATTATTACGCCCTGCGAGGTAGTGGAGTGAATAAATAAAACTTTTCCGAGAAGAACATCTACTACCAAACCAACGTGATTAATGCTTTTGCTTCTATTTGTTTTAAAAAAAACAAGATCGCCTTTGCTTATTTCGCGAAAATTAATTTTTTTACCTCTTGAGGACATATCCCTTGAAGATCTAGGCAATACAATGTCTTCTTCCTTGAAAGCTGTATATACTAATCCGGAACAATCCATTCCTGCACTTGTGGTGCCAGCAAACTTATATCGGGTGCCGTGAAAGGATTTAGCAATGCCAATGATGTTGTTTACTTTTAAATCAATTGGTTTTTCCGTTTCTTCCATTTCTCCATAGGATACAATTTCATTAGGTCTGGGGTTTTTAATTTCTGCATTTTTTTTAGGAGTAACAACCGTTTCATTTTTAATTTTATTTTCGGCATATGGGATGCTTTTCTTGTTTTTATAGGTGCTGCAAGACACTAAAAACAAGCAAGCCAATAGGATGTAAATACCTTTAATCATTTAATTTTTATTACTTATTTGTTGAAAAATAAGAGCTGCTGTTTTTTTACTTGCTCCTTTACCACCTAATTTAATTTCTAAATCGTAATAATCTAAAAACAATTTTGCACGATTGTAATCATCTAGAATTTTTATTAGTTCCTCTTTTAAACGTTTTTTAGTAAAGTCGGTTTGTATCAATTCGGTTACTGCTTCCTCATCTAAAATAAGATTCACTAACGAAATATACTTTAGTTTGATTACTCTTTTTGCTATTTCATAAGATGCTCTACTTCCTTTGTAACACACCACTTCGGGCACTTTGTATAAGGCAGTTTCTAATGTGGCAGTGCCTGAGGTAACTAAAGCAGCATAAGAAACCGAAAGCAAATCATAGGTTTGATTCAGTAGCAAATGAACGTTGTTTTCTTTTATAAATTGTTGGTAAAATACTTGTTCTTGATTAGGTGCCCCTGCTATTACAAATTGATAATCTGGAAAATCAGCAACAATTGAAAGCATTACCGATAGCATTTTCTTTATTTCTTGTCTTCGGCTTCCCGGCAATAATGCAATAATTGGTCTATCATCTAACCCATTTTCTTCTCTAAAGATTCTAGGAATTATTAGTGGTCTGTTTGCTATAGCGTCAATAAGAGGATGGCCTACAAAATGTACAGGGAAATGATGTTTTTTTTCATAAAACTCTTTCTCAAAAGGAAGGATTACATACATCGCATCCACATCGCGTTTAATGTCCTTAATTCGGTTTTCTTTCCATGCCCAAATTTGTGGTGAAATATAGTAATGCGTTTTGTAATGTAATGCTTTTGCCCATTTGGCAATACGCATATTAAATCCGGGATAGTCAATAAATATAAGCACGTCCGGCTTATAGTTTACAATATCTTGTTTACAGAATGTAATGTTTTTCAAAATGGTAATTAAATTTAAAATAACTTCCAAAAAACCCATAAACGAAAGTTCTCGATAGTGCTTTACTAAGGTACCACCTTGCGCTTCCATAAGCTCTCCACCCCAAAACCGAAATTCTGCATGTGGGTCTATTTCTTTGAGCTCTTTCATCAAATTAGCGGCGTGTAAATCGCCCGAAGCTTCTCCTGCTATAATATAGTATTTCATTGTTTTCTTCTCAAATAGGTGAGAATTAAAATATTTTAGTTCAACTACTTAAAGTATAAAATTTATTTTCTTAAAGCACAAATTTTTTTCAAAACTTGGATATCAAAATGATAATTGCTGCAACAATTGTGGCAAAAACAACTCCACGCGCTCTATATAATTGTCCTTTTTTCAGCAAAAGAAAGAAGGCGACCAAATTAAGTATGGCTCCAAGAGCAATAAGATTACCTATTGTATCATTCGCTCTGGAAAATTGTATGCTGGTTTCAAAATCATACTCTAAAAAAAAGAAAATATAAAGGTACAAGCCGATAAAATTAGCAGCAATACCTATTAAAAATCCGATGAGTATTTCTTTTTTCAAATGTTGTGTTTTACATTTAAACAGCGCATTGGCATTAAATATTCCAGTCGTTAATATACTTTATGGCGTGATGAGCGGTCAAGTCATATTGCACCGGTACAATAGAAATAAAACCATTTTCAAGAGCGGCTTCATCGGTATCCTCGCCTTTGTCTTCGTTAACAAACTCGCCCGTAAGCCAATAATAATCTCTTCCTTGCGGGTTGGTGCGTTTGTCAAAGGTTTCTTCCCATCTGGCATTTGCTTGTCTGCAAACCTTGATGCCTTTTATTTTATCTTTTGTTAATTTGGGAATGTTTACATTTAAAATAACCCCTTTAGGTAAGCCGTTCTTCAAAGTTTCAAGAGTAATTTTTTTTATAAAAGAGCGAGAAGATTCAAAATCTGCATCCCAAGCATAATCTAAAAGGGAGAATCCAATTGCAGGAATACCTTCCATTCCGGCTTCTAAAGCAGCACTCATGGTTCCTGAATAAATAACATTTATGGAGGAGTTTGAACCGTGGTTAATGCCCGAAACACATAAATCGGGCTTCCGTTTTAATATTTCGTGAACGGCAAGTTTAATGCAATCTACCGGTGTTCCGGAACAACTGTATTCTTCTTGTACATCGTCGTCAATATTTATTTTATTAAAATAAAGGGTATTATTAATGGTGATAGCATGACCCATTGCAGATTGTGGTTTGTCAGGTGCAACAACTATTACATCCCCTATTTCTTTCATTATGGCTATTAAAGTACGTATGCCTGGAGCAGAAATCCCATCATCATTGGTCACTAAAATAAGTGGCTTTTTTCTCGTCATCATTATTGTTAATTTTTGTTGCTAAAATACATAATTTAAAACCCAATAAGCAACATATAAATTAGACTTTCATTTTTTCAAAAAGTGGTATCAAAAATTCCGAATTTTAGGATTATAAATAGGAAATCAATTTTTATATTGCGATTGAAAAAGCCGAAGCCCTTTGTTTAACATAAAATTAGTATCCATTAACGTTTATGGCACGGTTTTTTGTATAAATTAGTAACCTAAAAAAGAATGTTTATGCCATTTATGAAAAAGAATTTTAAAGTGCTATTGCTAGCCGTTTTTGTTGCTGCAGCTTCGTGCAGTTTTACTACAAAAAGTTTTGACAACCCCGATAAAGATAAAATGCTCATTGACCTTATTACTTATGTGTTAGAAAAAACACATTTTTCAAATAAGGATTTTGATGACGCCTTTTCTGCTAAAGTATACTCTAAATTTATTAATGATGTAGATCCTCTAAAAAGATACTTTTTAGAAGCAGACATTAAAGAGTTTAGTGCCTTTGAATTTCAGATAGACGACCAATTAAAAAGCAAGGATTTAAGTTTTTTTGATTTAGTATATGAGCGTTTAAACATTCGGATGCAGGAAGCAAAATCCATATACAAAAAAGTTTTAGCAACCCCTTTTGATTACAACAAAGAGGAATCTATTAACTTAGACTATGAAAAAATGCCCTATGCTGCCAGTAAAATTGAATTGGAAAACCGATGGAAAGAACAATTAAAATTTTCTGCTATTTCCACCTATTATGACCTCAAAGAGGAACAAAAAATGAAGTTGGAAGGAAAAGATTCATTAGGAAAATTAAATCCTGAAGCAGCAAAAGCAAATACAGATTTTGTACCTAAAAGCGATTCGGAACTAGAAAAAGAAGCTAGAAAATCAACGAGCTCCTCTTTAGATGATTACTTTGCATTTATGAATGATTTAGAACGTAAAGATTATTTTTCTGTTTATATAAACTCCATTGTAGAAGAATTTGACCCACATACCAGTTATATGGCTCCACAAGACAAAGACCGTTTTGATATGGCAATGTCCGGTAAATTAGAAGGCATAGGTGCACGATTACAAAAACAACGAGACAACGTAAAAGTAGTAGAAATTATAAGCGGAGGCCCGGCTTGGAGAGGCGAAGACCTTGAAGTAGGCGATTTAATCACCAGAGTGAAACAAGAAGACGAAGCTGAATCAGTAAGTATTGGAGGGATGCGTTTAGATGATGCCGTAAATTTAATTAAAGGTCCAAAAGGTTCAAAAGTAACTTTAACTGTGAAAAAAGTGGACGGGACTTTTAAAGAAATTGAAATCACAAGAGACGTGGTAGAAATAGAAGAAACCTATGCAAAATCTGCCGTGGTAAAAAATAATGACATCACTTTTGGATTAATTGAACTACCTCGTTTTTACTTTGATATGGAAAATTACAAGGCCAGAAACGCCGCAAGTGATATAAAACAAGAAATCATCAGACTTAAGGCTGAAGGTATGGAAGGTCTTGTTTTAGATTTAAGAAATAATGGGGGAGGCTCCTTAAAAACAGCCATTGATATTGGTGGTCTGTTTATTAAAAGTGGACCAATAGTGCAAGTAGCAAGTAGCGATGGAAAAATTGAAGTTTTAGAAGACAACGACAAAAGCATAGAATGGGATGGTCCATTAGTAATTCTTGTAAATGAATTATCGGCTTCAGCATCTGAAATATTAGCTGCTGCCATGCAAGATTATAAAAGAGCCATTGTAATAGGAAGCAAACAAACTTATGGTAAAGGAACGGTTCAAAATTTAATTGATTTAAACAGATGGATGCGTAACAATGAACATGGCGATTTAGGAGCACTAAAGGTAACAACACAAAAGTTCTATCGTGTAAACGGAGGTTCTACCCAATTAGAAGGTGTAAAAAGTGATGTGGTTGTGCCTGATCGATATAGTTTTATAGAAGTAGGAGAACGCGATTATGAAAATCCGCTTCCTTATGATAAAATTGCACCTGCAAATTACGAAGTTTGGAATGGTATTACTGATTTTGATGAGGTTATTAAAAATAGCTCCAAGCGAATGGCTGCCAGTAACCAATTACGCCTGATTGAAAAAAATGCAAAATGGATTAAAGAGCGAAGCGATAACAATACCGTTTCGTTAAACTATAAAAAATATATTTCTGAAATCGAGAAAAATATGGAAAGCGCCAAAGAATTTGATGTTATTTCTGAATACCAAACAAATCTTAGTTATACTTCTTTACCTTATGAAGTAGAATTGAAAAAAGCGGATAGTTCACTTCTGGAAAAGAGAAATCGATGGCATAAAAGTTTAAGCCAAGATGTGTATGTGGAAGAAGCAATTCATGTGTTAGAAGATTTAAAAGTAAATACGATAAGAAATAATAAAGTTGCAAATATTAAAGACTAAATTGCTTTATGAGCAACCAGGCAACATCCTTAAGTAAAATTGCGCTCCAAAAGTTTAAAAAAAACTTTTGGGGCGTTTTTAGTTTTTGCTTTTTGGCACTTTGTATCTTGGTAGCGGTTTTTGCGTATCTTTTTGCACCAGACAATTCTAAAAATGCTAATCAAATGCATTTGTCTATTCACTCAAAAGCACCCGGATTTTCTGTGATGATGCTTACGTTGCCCTCTGGAATTTCCTCTTCTCAAAATATGGTAGAAACTGTTTTTTTTGGAAATGAAAATACAGAAACTGCACTTCCTATTAAAAACTTTACAATCACACCTTACGGGATTCAAATAGAAGAATATATGGAAGACGGACTTCAAGGGCAAATGAAGGAATTTTCAATAACCGCTTTTCCAAAGGCAAATACCCCCGAAAACATACCCACTATTTATATACAAGAGCAAAAGTTTTTGTTAGGTACCGATAAATATGGAAGAGATTTATTAAGCAGAATGCTTGTAGGTATGCGAATATCTCTATCCATTGGTTTTGTTGCTGTTTTTATTTCCTTAGTAATAGGTATTACATTAGGCGCAATAGCCGGTTACTATGGTGGAAAAATAGATACGCTTATTATGTGGCTTATCAATGTAACATGGTCCATTCCTACTTTATTGCTTGTAATTGCTATTACTTTAGCCTTGGGCAAAGGATTTTGGCAGGTTTTTATAGCAGTAGGATTAACGATGTGGGTAGAAGTTGCCAGAGTAGTGCGGGGGCAAGTTATGGGTGTAAAACAAATGCAATATGTTACAGCGGCAAGAGCACTTGGATTTAAAAATTATCGAATCATTACTAAACACATACTCCCAAACATCATGGCGCCGGTGATTGTAATTTCAGCAGCAAATTTTGCCGGAGCTATTCTTATTGAAAGTGGACTGAGTTTTTTGGGCATCGGGGCGCAGCCGCCAATGCCTAGCTGGGGCGCGATGATCAAGGACCATTACAGCTATATTATTTTAGGAAAAGCCTACCTGGCAGTCATACCGGGCCTTGCCATTATGAGTTTAGTAATGGCTTTTATGCTAATGGGTAACGCACTTCGCGATGCTATGGATGTGAAGGGGTAGGTATTTTTTAGACGTAAGATTTCAGGACTTATGACGTAGAGCTAAAAAATAAGGTATAGCAGTTAAAGGTTTTCACATAGTCGTTAAAGTCTCTGTTGTCCATTTAACCTTTTTTACTTTGCTTCATTCTTACCTTAGTTATTAAGTTAGTTTCTGAAATAACAAAGCCGCAAAGACAGATGTAAGATATTAGCAAAAATTTTAATACTTAATCCTAATTTCAAACCACTGACCACTCTTTTGGAATTTGGAATTTATAATTTGGAATTTTTCGTCTTACATCCTAAGTCTAGCAGTCCTTAGTCAACGATTTACGACATTATTTAATACATCATCTATTCACGTGTTTCTGACTGTCTAATTTAATAAAAATAAATAGCAAAATAGTAAAAGCCCAAAGTCCGGAGCCACCATAACTTAAGAACGGTAAAGGAATACCTACGGTAGGGAATAAGCCAATGACCATACTTATATTCACAAAAAAGTGAACAAATAAAATGGATGCCACACTATATCCATAGACTCTGCTAAAAGTAGAATTTTGATTTTCAGCTAGATATAACAGTCGTAAAATAAGAAAAACAAATAAGGCAACCACTACAAAACTGCCAACAAAACCCCACTCTTCACCCACCGTGCTGAAAATATAATCTGTATGTTGCTCCGGCACAAAATTACCTTTGGTTTGTGTGCCTTCGGTCCATCCTTTTCCAGTCCAACCACCACTTCCTATGGCTATTTCACTTTGGTTTGTATTATAACCCACGCCTTTGATATCTACTTCTTTCCCTAGTATAATATTAAATCGGTCACGGTGATGTTGTTTAAAAACATGGTCAAAAACATATTCTACTGATAGGGAAAAAATAATGCAAGAAGCTGCAATAAATAGGTATTTAAAAAGATTAGGACGGTTTTTTCTGTATTTATAATAAACGAGTAAGGAAATAGCAATAACACCAAAAATTACCCATTCATGGCCAAAGGCTAAAGTGGTGGTGAATAGAACTGCAGCAAAAAACCCGAGGAGAAGATACACAAAATGCATGCCCTCTCTAAAAAGCGGAAACAGAAACGCAAAATAAATTAAAGCACTACCTGGGTCTGGCTGCAATAAAACCAATACAATGGGAATAGCAATAATTGTAAATGCCTTTAATTGATCTATAAAAGTATGTATGTTGGTTTGTATATCACTCAAGTATTTTGCCATGGCTAAAGCTGTAGCCGCTTTCACCAATTCAGACGGTTGAATCCTAAAATCGCCAAAAACATACCAAGCGGTTTGCCCTGCAATGGTGCTGCCAAATACAAATAAACCCAATAAGGATGCTATCGCTATTAAATAGATTAAACTTGAAAATCGTTCGTAGAATTTGGAATCAATTGCCAATACAAAAACGATTATAATAAAACTGAGTCCTATCCAAACCAATTGTTTGGTTTGTATTTGACTAAAATCGAAAAAAGCTACAGAAGTATCGGTTAAAGAGGCAGAGTAAATATTAATCCAACCAATGGTAATTAATGCAAAATAGATAAAAATGGTTAACCAATCAAATTTGCCGATATTATTGGATACATTCATTATTGGTTAATTCTAAAAGGTTTGCCACTAAGGGGTTTTGCATATTCCTCTTCTAAACTTCTACTTAAAACCCATTCTTCCATATCTGTTCTGGTTATGGATCCTTTTAAATATTTTTCAATCATTAAGCCAGCTATTCTTCCGGCATATCTACCTCCCCAATACCCATTTTCTACAAATATGGCGATGGCTATTTTAGGGTTGTCTTTTGGCGCAAAGGCTATAAAAATAGAGTGGTCTGTAAGTTGTGTTTTTTTACCGTCAATTTTTGTAAAATTTTCAGCGGTTCCAGTTTTTCCGCAAATTTCGATGCCTTCAACTTGTAATCTTGAGGCGGTTCCTTTATTATATACATCAAACATGCCTTCAATAATGGGTTCAAAATATTGAGGATGAACGGTGGTGAATTTTTTTTCTGTATAGGTTGGGTCATCCATTGGTTTTCCATCAATTTCTTTTATAACATGGGGCGTAATATAAAAGCCTCTATTGGCAATAGCTGCAGTCATATTTGCAAGTTGAATGGGCGTGGTAATCACTTCACCTTGACCAATTGCATTTGAAATGGTAGCGGTGCTAAACCATTTGTAGGTGGGAAAGTTGTAAATTTTATTATAATATGCAGCAGTTGGTATTTTTCCTGGTCTGCCTATTGGCAAATCATTTCCTAGAAAACCTCCTAATCCAAAACTTTTTAAGTGGTTTGACCAGACGTCTATCCCTTCCTGAGGGGTAGGATATTTTTCAATAATCCTGCGGTAAATATTTGCAAAATAGGCATTACAGGATTCGTAAATTCCCATATTTAAGTTCACCGGACTTGGGTGGGAGTGGCATCCCATTTTTCTTCCTCTTCCATAACTGTACCCGTGATTGCAACTAAAAGTGTTGTTTTCATCGATAACATTTTCTTCTAAAGCAATTAGCGCATTCATAATTTTAAAGGTAGATCCCGGGGCATATTCGGCAAGAAGGCCTCTGTCATAAAGGGGTTTTGCTATGCTGTCTTGGTATAAAGCGGTATAATTTTTTGATCGTTGTCTTCCCACAAGTAATGCAGGGTCGTAACCTGGAGCAGAAACCAAAGCTAAAATTTCGCCGGTTTCTGGCTCAATGGCAACAATGCCTCCCCGTTTGTTTTTCATGAGTAATTCACCATAAGCTTGAAGGGTTTCGTCTATAGATAGTGTAATGTCTTGTCCTGGTTTGGGTAAGGTGTCAAAAACGCCTTCTTTGTAGGCGCCAATATCTCTGTTAAAACGATCCTTCTGAATATATTTAACTCCTTTAACACCGCGTAAAATTTCTTCGTATTGCGATTCAACCCCGGTAACGCCAATTAAATCACCCATTTGATAGTATGGATTTTCTTCAATAGTTTTTGGGTTTACTTCTGCAATATATCCAAGGATATTTCCGGAATGGGTTACTTGGTAATCTCGAAGAGTTCTTTTTTGAATATAAAACCCCGGATATTTATACATTTTTTCTTGTAAATAGGCATATTCATCTTTGGTAAGTTGAGGTAAAACAACCGATGGTAATCTAGGGGAATAGATTCTTGCTTTTTCTAAAATGCGATTTAATTCTGCTTTTTCTATATGAAGCATTTTACAAAATTCTAGAGTGTCTAATTTTTTTATGTTTCTAGGAATTACCATGACATCATAAGAAGGCTGGTTTGCAACGAGAAGTTTTCCATGACGGTCATACACATAACCGCGTTGAGGATAATCATATACAACTGAAACCGCATTTATTTCAGACATTTGCTGAAAAGAAGAATCAAAAACTTGAAGATAAAGTAGCCGAGCTGTAAATAGAATTCCTGTAAAAATAACTAAGGAATAAAGCAACAATTTTCTCATGGGGTTTTTTTACTAAATAAAATCATAAAAATCATACAGAGTAATGTAGTAAATATACTTGAAAATAACGTTAATTTTAGGACGAAAAGTGTATGCGACATGTTAAAAACTTCTAAATTGAAAAGTACCAAATGATGTATTATCACTAGAAGAAAAAAATAAGTTAATCTGCTTCCAAAAGGGGTGTTACTTACTTTTACGTTATTGTATTCATAACTCACCCCAAATGAAAATTTTAAAATGGAAGGTCTAAGAAATGCAATAACTATGCAGGATGCTGCATGAATTCCACCGGAGTCACTAAAAATATCTATGCTTAAACCAAGAAAAAAACTTACTAATAGAAACAGTAATTGGTTTGAATTTACAGGATATAACAAGATAAATAGGATGTACACGTATGGATTGATGAATCCTAAAAAGTCGATGTTATTAAAAAGAAAAACTTGAGCTAATAGCAATACTAAAAAACGGGTACCATGTAATAAAATACTACTACTCATCTTTTGTGGTTTTTTCTAATTCTTTTATTTCCTCAGCTTTTCTATTTTCAATAATATATACGTGCTCGGTTTTGGTCATATCATTAAATAAGACTACATCAATAATATAAAAATTTTCTCCTCGATCGAGATTAAACCCAGAAATAACACCCACCGGCAATCCTTTCGGAAAAATAGTAGATCGTCCATCGGTTGTAACGGTATCACCTATGGATATATCTGCAAGTCTTGCTACATCGATAAGTTGTAAGGTATTTGGAAGCTTTCCGTCCCAAACTAAGGATCCAAAATGTCCAGATTTTTTCAGTTTTACGCTTATGCTGGACTTGGAATTTAAAATAGACAATACCGTTGAAAAATTTTCAGAAACTTGATCTACAATGCCAACAATCCCTTCCGAAGTGATTACGCCCATTTCGCTTTGAATGCCTTGTTTTCTTCCTGAATTTAAGGTCAAGTAGTTGTTTGTTTTAGAGTAATTATTGTTGATTACTTCTGCAGTCCTATAGGTGTATGGAATATCTTCTAATAAAGAATCGGAAATTCTGACCGACATTGTTGAAGTTTCTGAAAATTGCTCTAACTGATTTCGTAATCTATTATTTTCTTTTGCTAAAAGCTCGTTTTCTTTTCGCAAACCAAAATACCCGGTAATTTCATGTTTTAAAGAAAACAGATTTCCTGTTACAAAATTTGCGGAATGTACAAATTTACTTTGGTGGTAGGAGTGCGATTGTATGGTTAGACTTAAAGAAATAGTAAGTAAAAAAAGAAACAACAGAAAATTTTTATTCCGAATAAAAAAATTAATAATCTGTTGCATGTCGTGAAAATCCTAAATGGTTGTAAATAATTAATGCTACAAGGTAAAAGGATATGGTATCTTAAAAAAATAGCTATTCCAAATTTCCAGCCGGTTGGCTATGAAGAGGATGGGCATTATTTTATTAAAATACTTCTATATCTATTTAAGTTTTTAAGACAAATTCCTGTACCTCTCACTACGGCTCTCAGCGGGTCTTCTGCTATATAGACCGGAAGGTCGGTTTTCTGGGACAAACGTTTGTCTAAGCCGCGCAGCATGGATCCTCCTCCGGCAAGATAGATACCTGTATTGTAAATATCGGCTGCAAGTTCTGGAGGTGTTTGCGACAAGGTTTCCATAACGGCATCTTCAATACGAAGAATGGATTTATCTAGTGCTTTTGCAATTTCACGATAAGAAATTTGAACTTGTTTAGGTTTACCGGTGAGTAAATCACGCCCTTGAACAGACATTTCTTCCGGTGGATTTTCTAAATCTTCGGTTGCTGCGCCTATTTGTATTTTAATTTTTTCTGCGGTGCGTTCGCCCACATATAAATTGTGTTGTGTTCGCATAAAATAGACAATGTCATTTGTAAAAACATCTCCGGCAATTTTAACCGATTTATCACAAACAATACCGCCAAGTGCTATAACCGCTATTTCTGTTGTGCCTCCTCCTATGTCTATAACCATATTTCCTTTTGGCTGCATAATATCAATGCCTATACCTATAGCAGCAGCCATTGGCTCGTGAATTAAATATACTTCTTTTCCATTTACACGTTCGCAACTTTCTTTTACGGCGCGCATTTCAACTTCAGTAATGCCACTAGGAATACAAACAACCATACGTAAAGAGGGGGTAAACCATTTTTTCTTTAATGCAGGAATGTCTTTGATAAACATATTTATCATTTTTTCACTAGCATCAAAGTCTGCAATCACGCCGTCTTTTAGGGGTCGAATCGTTTTAATGTTTTCGTGCGTTTTTCCTTGCATCATAGCAGCTTCCTTACCTACTGCAATAATCTTCCCAGACATTCTGTCGCGAGCAACAATGGAAGGACTGTCCACCACAACCTTATCGTTATGGATAATTAATGTATTAGCGGTTCCAAGGTCGATGGCAATTTCCTCGGTTAAGAAGTCAAAAAATCCCATGTTATGTTAGTTGTTCAAATTAATGTTCGTGTTGTTGTTAACAAACAAATGTAACAAATTTAATGTTTAAAATGTCGTGTGCCTGTAAATACCATAGCAATATTATTTGCATTGCAATAATCAATACTTAATTGGTCTTTTATAGAGCCACCTGGTTGAATTACTGCGGTTATTCCTGCATTGCCCGCGATCTCTACACAATCTGGAAATGGAAAAAAAGCATCACTTGCCATTACAGCTCCTTTTAAATCAAAATGAAAAGAAGTCGATTTTTCAATGGCTTGGCGCAAGGCATCCACTCTGGACGTTTGTCCGGTACCGGATGCACAAAGTTGTTTGTTCTTTACTAAAACAATGGTGTTTGATTTGGTGTTTTTGCAAATTTTTGAGGCAAACAATAAATCATCTAACTCAATATTGCTGGGTTTATTGTTAGTTACAAGTACCAAATCGGATGCTGTATCTGTTTTTTGGTTTTTATCTTGAAGAAGCACACCGTTTAAACAGCTTCTTACCTGTGTTTTGGGCAGGGTTACTTCTTTTTGTATCAAAAGAATTCTGTTTTTCTTTTCTTTTAAAGTTTTTTCTGCATCTGTTGCATAAGATGGTGCTATAACCACTTCACAAAAAAGTTTGTTTACTTCTTGGGCGGTTGCAGCATCTATTTCTTTATTGCTGATTAAAACACCACCAAAGGCAGATACCGGATCACCTGCCAATGCTGCATTGTAAGCTTCTAAAAGTGTTTTTCGTTGGGCAATTCCGCAAGCATTATTGTGTTTAAGAATTGCAAAGGTGGGTGCTTCGTTTTTAAATTCAGCCATTAAATTTATAGCAGCATCTACATCCAGTAGGTTGTTATAAGACAATTCTTTACCGTGAAGTATGTCAAACATAGCATCAAAATCGCCAAAGAAATACCCTTTTTGATGTGGGTTTTCACCGTAACGAAGTTCTTTCCCTTTTAAAATACTTGCTTTATACGAAGGGATTTTTTCTTCAGTATTAAAATAATTAAAAATAGCCGTATCATAATGTGATGAGATGTTGAATGCTTTTCCTGCAAATCGTTTTCTATCTGCTAGTGAAGTTTGCCCTTCTTTTTCGTTTAACAAAGTTAAAAACTCTTTATAGTCTTCCACAGAAGAAACGCAAATAGTATCTGCAAAATTTTTAGCTGCTGCGCGTATAAGTGATATGCCGCCAATATCAATTTTTTCAATAACATCCTCTTCCTTAGCACCCGACGCTACTGTTTTTTCAAAAGGATATAAATCGACAATGACGATATCAATTTGAGGTATTTTATATTGCTGCATTTCGGCAATATCGCCTTGGTGATTTTGTCTGTTTAAAATACCGCCAAAAACTTTAGGGTGTAAGGTTTTAACCCTACCGCCAAGTATAGAAGGGTAGGAGGTTACTTCTTCAATAGGGATAACTCGAATTCCTAATTCGGAAATAAATTTTTCTGTGCCACCGGTAGAATATATAGTGACTCCTAATGCATTTAATTTTCTTACAATAGGCTCTAGACCTTCTTTGCTGAATACAGAAATTAGCGCAGATTTTACCGTTTTTAAATCATTCATTGTGTTGGGTTTATTAAAAGTGCAAAAGTAGGTATTTACATAGAAAAATCTTTAGAAATAGAGTGTATATTTTCAAAAGTTTGTAACTTTTAATCCTGCTAAACGTCCTATGGGTTACATAAAATAAAACCAGTAAAGAGCTTCCTATGCTTATCTATCTCAGAGTCCTTAAAGAAAGTTTTAATTTTGCCATTAATGCATTAGTAAACAATAAGTTACGTACATTTCTTTCTTTGTTGGGAGTTACCATTGGCATTTTTTCTATCATTGGTATTTTGGCAGCTGTAGATTCTTTGAAAAGGGAAATTGAAGGAAGTCTTAGTGGTTTGGATAATAGAATGCTTATTGTTGCTCGTTTTTCCTTTGGGCCCACAGAAATACCTCGCTGGCGAAGGGAGCAATTTCCGGATGTAAATTATGAAGAATACCAATACATAAGCAGATCTATGAATAATGCAGAAGCTGTTTCTTATGTAATGAATGTCCCTCCAGAGAGTATTCGTTATGAAGATAAAACCGTAGCTAATGTTCAAATTGGGGCTACAACTCATGAATATTACGATATTGAGGCGTTACAATTAGAAACCGGACGATTTTTTAATGAGTCGGAATCTACTAGTGGTACTCCTGTGGTTATTCTTGGCAACCAAATTGCAACAAGTTTATTTGGAAGTATCGATCCTATTGGTAAAACGGTTCGTTTGTATGGCAGAAAATTTTCTGTTATTGGTGTTCTGAAAAAAGAAGGAGCCGGGTTGTTTGGCAATTCTAAAGACAGTTCTATCTTTCTTCCGGTTAATGTTACTCGAAGAATTTTTGGAGATAATAACAGATCTACCTTTCCACAATTAGTTATTATGCCGGAAAAGGGTGTAGATGCTGCTGAATTTATAGCTGTTTTAAAACAACGACTTCGAACGTCACGCGGGTTAAAACCGGATCAAGAAGATACTTTTTTTGTTAACCAATTAAAGGGATTTACCGATTTAATAGATAATCTTACCAGTCAAATGAACATCATGGGATTAGTAATAAGCGGATTTTCACTTTTGGTAGGTGGTTTTGGCATTGCTAATATCATGTTTGTATCTGTAAAAGAAAGAACCAATTTAATAGGAATCCAAAAATCGTTAGGGGCTAAAAACAAATTTATTTTATTCCAATTTCTTTTTGAAGCGGTTATTCTTGCGGTTATCGGCGGTTTGGTTGGTTTACTACTAGTTTGGATAGTTTCCATATTTGCCTCTATGTTTACAGGTGATTTTCAATTTGTACTTTCTGCTAAAAACATGTTTATAGGAACAGCAGTTTCTGCAATCATTGGGTTAATTTCAGGTATAATTCCAGCTATTTCAGCTTCTAAACTCGATCCTGTGGAGGCTATAAGGACAGGGATGTAGTTTCGTGTTCCGTGTTCCGTACCTTGTTCCGCACAATATTGCTCACTTTTCTATACTCTATATTCTATATTCTCTTTTCGTACTTCAAACTTCTAACTTAAAATTCCTGCAACTTCTTCATTTACCCATTCTAAAAATCGCTCATCGGCTTCGGTAAAGGGATTTGCGGTGTTGGAATCAATATCAATCTGTCCGATGTTTTTTCCATCTTTGAATAATGGAATTACAATTTCTGCTTTAACGGTTATACTACACGCAATATAATTATCCTGAGCTTTGACATCAGGTACGACAAAATTGGTGTTTGAAACAGCAACCTGTCCGCAAATACCTTTTCCAAATGGAATAACAGTATGCTCTGTAGGATCTCCGGCAAAGGCTTTTAGGTGCAAAGTTTTCTCTGCTTTGTTTGCAAAATAGAAACCAACCCAAGTATAGTAAGAAACTTTTTCTTGGAGAAGTTCACAAACTTTGGTGAGTTTTTGATCCGTTGATAAATAATTAGATGCTACTATTACAGAAATTTCAGGTTTTAAATTTTTAAAGGACATGGTAAAATGTTTTTGCAAAAGTATTTAAAATCATAATACCACAATGCCATTGGTTTTATATATTTTTGTTACTACAAAAAAATTTATTTTTGAAAGAACTTTTCCTAAAATACAAATTGGTTATTCGGTTTTTAGTGCTTTTTTTGGGCACCTATATAGTGCTTAGTATTTTGTATAATGGGTATTTGCATTTCGGAAAATCGGAAACCTATTACCCTGATCCTATAACCCACTTAGTGGCAAAACAAACTTCTGTGCTGACATCGGCATTTGGTTATAAAGCAGAAATAATCCCGCACCAAAATGAGGCTTCCATGAAGTTGCTGGTTAACGATAAATATCTTGCGCGCATTGTGGAAGGTTGTAATGCCTTGAGTGTTATTGTGTTGTTTATTGCTTTTATAGTTGCTTTTTATCAAAAAACCAAACCCACTTTATTGTATATTTTTGTTGGTTCGGTATTGCTTTATTGCGCTAATTTATTTCGAATCGTACTTTTAGCTATTGCCTTATATGAATATCCACAGCATGAAGAAATTTTACACGGCGTTATCTTTCCAGCTATTATTTATGGAATGGTTTTTTTGCTTTGGGTATTTTGGATTCGAAAAATACCAACGAAACAAGTTTCTGATGCACAAGCCTAACTCGAAATATAAAGTAATTAGGATTATTTGCGTCCTTTTTTTAATTATGCTTCTGGTTTTGGAACGACTTTTTGAAACGGAATTGTTTTATGACCCTTTAATTCCTTTTTTTAAACAGGATTATTTATTAAAAAAAGTTCCTCAAGTAAATGTTACTTTATTACTGCTTAACACCGTTTTTCGCTATGCATTAAATATGTTGATTTCACTTGCCATACTTTATGTAATTTTCAAAGATAAAGATGTGATTAAGTTTTCCTTTTTTTTGTTTGTTTTGGCGCTTGTTATTCTTCTCCCTTGGATGGCTTATCTGGTTTTAAATGCTTCGCCGGAAAGCAATTACAACCTGCTTTTTTATGTGCGTCGTTTTTTAATTCAACCTATTTTTATTTTATTTCTATTGCCTGCTTTTTATTATCACAAACTTACAATCAAATAGTTAAGAGAAGTATAAAATAATTTTTGTATTAAAAAATTGACTACATTTGCTTTTAATGAAACGGATTTTTCAAAAAATAACGTCTTCTTTGATGGCACTTTTGGTGTTGGTTTCTACGTTCTCATTTACTGTAGATAAGCATTACTGTGGAAGTTTATTAGTAGATCAAGCGGTTTTTGCAAAAGCAACATCTTGTGGTATGGAGATGCATTCCTCTTCGGAAAAAATGATGATGGACGAAGAAAATTGTTGCAGTAATCAAAATATTACTGTGGAAGGTCAAGATCAACTCAAGTTGTCTTTTTCCTCTTTGGAGTTTGATCAACAGGTATTTTTTACTGCATTCTCTTTTTCTTATATCAATTTATTTGAGGGTTTACCACAACAGATAATTCCTTATAAAAATTATACCCCACCCCTTATAGTCAAGGACATTCCAGTTCTTAACGACACTTTCCTTATTTGATTATTTAACGATTTTTTTACCGCCGAAGCATTTAGCTCCCGGCGTTAAAGCATTGTTGTGGTTTTTTTTAAATCATTTGCCATGCCCTTTCAGGATTATATCATTAAAAATAATCAAAAAAATGTTTGATAAACTCATAAAATATTTTCTGTACAACCGTTTGGTTACCGTACTTCTGCTTGCATCTTTCATAGGTTGGGGGTTGGTGACATCTCCCTTTGGCTGGGATACAGGTTTTCTCCCCAAAGATTCAGTACCCGTAGATGCCATTCCGGATATAGGGGAAAACCAACAAATTGTATTTACCGATTGGTCCGGCCGATCTCCCCAGGATATTGAAGACCAGATTACCTATCCCTTAACTACTTCCTTACTTGGAATTCCCGGAGTCAAATCCATAAGGAGCACCTCGATGTTCGGGTTTTCTATTATCTACATCATTTTTGAAGAGGATGTAGAGTTTTACTGGTCCAGGACCCGTGTATTGGAAAAATTGAATTCCCTTCCCGCTAATGTATTGCCGCAAGGTGTTTCTCCTTCTATGGGACCTGATGCAACGGGATTGGGACAGGTATTTTGGTACACTCTGGAAGGACGCGATCCTCAAGGAAATGTAACCGGAGGATGGGATTTGCACGAATTGCGTACCATACAGGATTTTTATGTAAAACTCGGATTAAGCGGTACCACGGGCGTTTCGGAAGTTGCCTCAGTGGGTGGATTTGTTCAGGAATACCAGATTGATGTAAACCCCGATGCGCTGAAAGCCTATAACGTTGGAATTGATCAGGTAATGATGGCTGTGAAAAATTCCAACCGAGATATTGGTGCAAAAACCTTGGAAATAAACAAAGTGGAATATCTGGTTCGTGGGCTGGGGTATATAAAATCTGTTGAGGATATTGAAAATTCTGTAGTTACCGAAAAAGATAACAAGCCAATCCTGATCAAGGATTTGGGGGTAGTGCATCTAGGACCAGCCGAAAGACGCGGGATTTTAGACAAAGGCGGTGCCGATGTTGTGGGTGGCGTGGTTGTGGCTCGCTATGGGTCAAATCCGTTGCAGGCAATTGAAAATACCAAAAAAAGGATTGAGGAAATATCTGTTGGATTGCCCCAAAAAACCCTGGCTGATGGGACGGTAAGCAAAGTCACCATAGTTCCTTATTACGACAGAACTCAGCTCATTCACGAAACCATTGGCACCCTAGAAAACGCCCTTTCCCACGAAATCCTGATCAGTATTATCGTAATTCTCGTTTTGGTACTCAATTTAAGGGCATCCCTTTTAATTTCCAGTTTGTTGCCTGTTGGAGTCTTAATGACCTTTATCGCCATGCGTTATTTTGGGGTAGATGCCAATGTGGTGGCACTCTCTGGAATAGCTATTGCTATTGGGGTGATGGTTGATGTGGGGATCATCTTTGTGGAAAATACCATTAGGCATCTGGAAATGCCCGAAAACAAGGATGCCAAAGGAGCCCGGCTTCTGGCCATTATTCATGAGGCTACCATGGAAGTTTTTCCGGCTGTGACCACGGCTCTTTTAACTACCGTTGTGAGTTTTCTACCCGTATTTTTTATGGAAAATGCCGAAGGAAAATTGTTCAGACCCTTGGCTTTTACAAAAACCTTTGCACTTGTAGCTTCCTTTATCATCGGAATACTAATCCTGCCTATGCTGTCTTACTTTGCATTTAATATCAGGATCCAAAAAGCCAGGATGGTGCGGATATGGAACATCATCCTGATAGTTGCAGGCTTGTTTTTGGCAATTTATTTTAGCTTCTGGCTGCCACTTGCACTGGTCGTTATTGGGGCTATAAGATTGGTGGAAGATAGAAATCCACAGTTTTTAGGAAAGTATTCCACCCAAATCACCTTGTTTATTATTGTTGCTGTAACTCTGTTTTTTTTAACAGAAGAATGGCTTCCGTTGGGACATCAAAATTCGGTGTTTTCCAACTATATTTTTGTAATTGTATTATTGGCAATTGTTTTAGGGATTTTAATGAGTATGGTTAAATTTTATGAACCTATTTTAAGTTGGTGTCTTGTCAATAAAAAGAAATTCCTGATGGTGCCAATAATCACCATTTTCTTTGGAATTTTAATTTGGCTTGGTTTCCCAAAAATCTTCGGGTTTGCCGCCAACGGATTTGATAAAGTGGGATGGAATGTAAGAACTACTTCGGTTTGGACAGGAATGACCGATATTTTTCCCGGGGTTGGGAAAGAATTTATGCCCTCCTTAAATGAAGGAAGCTTTTTGCTGATGCCTACATCTATGCCCCACGCGGGAATTGAAGCATCCAAAGAAACCTTACAGAAACTGGATATGGCAATTACCAATATTCCAGAAGTAGATGTAGCCGTTGGAAAATTAGGTAGGGTGGAAAGTGCTCTGGATCCGGCACCTATTTCTATGTATGAAAATATCATTAATTACAAACCCAAATATATCCTTTCTGAAAATGGAAAACCTTTAGCATTCAAGGTAGATAAAAAGGAAAGATTTATTCTTAAATCCGGTGATACTTTAAGCAATAAAGACGCTATAAATCAAAAAATTTCCCAGGAAAACCTAATTGAAGACAAAAAGGGAGAATATTACCGAAACTGGCGCGAACACATCAAAAACCCCGATGATATTTGGGATGAAATTGTAAAAGCCACTAATATTCCCGGCGTTACCTCAGCACCTAAACTACAACCTATTGAAACCCGTTTGGTAATGTTGCAAACCGGAATGCGGGCGCCAATGGGCATAAAAGTATATGGCCCAAACCTGCTCATTATTCAGGAATTTGGAATGCAGCTGGAAGGACTTTTAAAAGAAGTGCCTTCGGTGAAAGCCGAAGCTGTTTTTGCCGATAGAACCGTTGGAAAACCTTATTTGGAAATAGAGATCGACAGGAATGCCATTGCACGTTATGGATTAACGATAGAAGATGTGCAACAAACCATGGAAACTGCCATTGGCGGAATGGAAATAACCACTACCGTTGAAGGAAGAGAGCGTTTTCCTGTTCGGGTGCGTTATCCACAGGAATTGCGAGATGATCCCGAAAGCATCAAAAAAATTCTCGTGCCAACCAAAAGCGGCGCCCAAATTCCGCTGGGAGAATTGGCAGAATTGAATTACGTTCGTGGCCCACAAATGATAAAAAGTGAAGAAACTTTTTTGGTAGGCTATGTGCTTTTTGACAAACGCGATGGTTTTGCTGAAGTGAACGTCGTGAATGATGCCCAAAATTACCTTCAGAAAAAAATAGATTCGGGTGAATTAAAAGTCCCTGCAGGGGTGAGTTATAAGTTTTCGGGAAATTATGAAAACCAGGTGCGGGCGGTAAAACGCCTTGCGATTGTGATCCCAATCAGTTTAATTTTAATATTCCTGTTGTTGTACTTCCAGTTTAAAACCATCATCGCTTCCACCATCCACTTTTCAGGAGTATTTGTAGCTTTTTCCGGTGGATTTATAATGATTTGGCTATACGCACAACCTTGGTTTATGGATTTCGCGATTTCCGGAGAGAATATGCGTGATTTGTTTCAAATACATACTATCAATTTAAGTGTGGCGGTTTGGGTCGGTTTTATTGCCCTTTTTGGGATTGCCACCGATGACGGCGTTTTAATGGGAACTTACATTCACGATGTTTTTGAAAAACGCAATCCACAAACCATTCCTGAGGTGCGGGATGCAGTGATGGAAGCCGGATCAAAAAGGGTACGGCCAGCTATGATGACTGCAGCCGTGGCTATTATTGCGCTTTTGCCGGTTTTGTCTTCCACGGGAAAAGGAGCCGATATTATGGTGCCAATGGCTATCCCAATTTTTGGGGGAATGGTGATTCAGATAATGACCATTTTTGTGGTTCCGGTATTGCAGGCAATTTGGAGGGAAAATGTGGTAAAAAAAAGCCAGTCACCAGAACTCCTTCAAGAGGATAACTCAAATGAAGTTCAATAATTTAAAAGAAAATATCCTATGTATAATGCAATAAAAATATTTAAAAACCAGCCCAAATTTCCTCTTAGGGGATTGGGGGGCATTTTCTTTGTCCTTTTATTCTTTGGAATAAATAGTTATCAGGCTTGTGCACAAACTTTAGATACCTATTTACAAACCGCGGCAAAAAACAATCCGAAATTGAAATCGGCTTATTCTCAATTTGAAGCGGCAATGCAACAAGCGCCCCAGGTGTCTAGTTTGCCGGATCCCACTTTAACGATGAGTGCTTTTGGGAGAATGATAGAAACCCGTTTGGGAGCTCAGGAAGCCCGGTTTTCACTCTCACAAATGTTTCCCTGGTTTGGAACGCTGAAGGCGAAGGAAGATGCTTCGATTTTAATGGCGGAAGCTAAATTCCAGAATTATCTGGATTTGCGGAACCAATTGTTTTTCGAGATTAAATCGGTTTATGCCGAATTGTATGCGATTGAAGAAACAATTCAGCTTAAAAAGGAAAACCTGTCCATCCTTGATTCCTACCACGAATTGTCCTTGAGCCGGTTCAAAAGCGGAAATGCGCCGATGGTAAATGTGATAAAAGTAGATATCAAAAGGGAAGCAGCCATTACGGAAATAGAATTGCTCGAAAAGATTAGAAAACCCCTGGAAACTAGGTTTAATTTAATATTGAACCGGGAGCCGGAAATGACCATTCAAATTCAGGATACTTTAGTATTTAAGAATGACCAAATTTTAGTGAATTCCAAAGGATCATTTGAAAACCATCCCAGTATTACGGGTTTGGAAAAGCAAAAGGAAGCTTATGAAATGCAGCAAATCGTGGCTCAAAAAGAAGGATTGCCGATGCTTGGATTAGGTGTGGATTATTCCATCATTTCAAAACGCACCGATGCCAATCCGGAAATGAACGGACAAGATGCCATTATGCCGATGCTCACGGTGACGCTGCCAATTTTCAGAAAAAAATACAGGGCCGCAAAAAAAGAAGCAGAGTTTATGGCAAGCAGCATGGAACAGGAACAGGAGGCTCAAAAAAACGAGTTGCAAAGCGCTTTTGAAATGACGCTTTACGATCTTAAAAAAGCCGAACAGCTCATCGCTTTATATGAAAAACAATTGGTTAGTTCGGGGCAAGCAAGCAAATTGCTTATTTCCGGATTCAGTAATTCCATCATAGATTTTGAAGAGGTTTTACAGATGAACCAGGATATTTTAATGCTGCAAACCCAAAAGGTGGAAGCGATAAAAAATGGATTTACGGCAGAAGCAAAATTGGATTATTTGATGGTTCAATGATTTGATGGTACAATGATATGATTATATGATGATATGATAGTTTGATTAAATGTTTAAACAATTAAAAAAATGGAACAAAAAAATGAAATATTAGAACTGAGTTTTGATTTTGCATTAGCAATAATTGAATTTTCGGAAGTATTGGAAAACAAAAAAAAGTATGTTATTTCAAGACAACTGTTGAAATCGGGAACTTCCATTGGAGCCAATATTAGGGAAGCACAGAATGCCCATAGCCGAAATGATTTTATTTCCAAATGTGTTATCGCAATGAAGGAAGCAGATGAAACAGAATACTGGTTATTGTTGTGCGAAAAAAGTCCAAATTATCCAAATCCTGAGGAATTGCTTTTGAAGATTTTATCCATCAAAAAACTTCTTTCCAAAATTATTTCTTCTTCTATAAAAAACAGAAAAAATGAAAAATAAAAAAAACATATTCATTGGTCTATCCATATTATTTATCGGTTTAATGGCTGGATGGTTTATAAAACCATCTGATAAAACCGCATCAGACCATCAAACCATCGAATCAACAGATCATCAGGAAATTTGGACCTGTTCCATGCACCCACAAATCCGCAGAAATGAACCGGGTTCTTGCCCAATATGCGGAATGGATTTAATTCCTCTGGAAACATCTGGTGCCAGTGATGATCCCCTTAGTTATCAAATGAGCGAAAACGCTATAAAATTGGCAAATATTCAAACAATAATTGTTGGAAAGGGAGATGCTTCCAAAGAGATCCGTTTGAATGGAAAAGTGCAAGTAGATGAGCGGCATGCCTATTCGCAATCCACACACATTCCGGGAAGGATTGAGCAGCTTACCATTAATTTTACTGGAGAAAAAGTGAGCCGAGGACAAACTTTGGCCACAATTTATTCTCCGCAACTAGTTACTGCTCAAGAAGAACTTTTGCAGGCAGCAAATATTAAAGAAAGCCAACCGGAACTATTTGAAGCTGCTAAAGAAAAATTGCGCAATTGGAAAATAAGCCAAGGACAAATAGATCGAATTTTAGCCGGTGGAAAAGCCTTGCAAAGATTTACCATCCAGGCAGATGTAAATGGAATTGTCACAAAAAAAATGGTCGAATTAGGAGATTATGTAGAACGCGGTATGCCTCTTTATGAAATTTCAGATCTTTCCAAAGTATGGGTGTTATTTGATTTGTACGAAAGCGAACTCGCATGGGTCAAAGAGGGCAGTGAAATGGAATATACCGTCAATTCGTTGCCGGGAGAAACCTTCACGGGAAAAATCAGTTTTATCGATCCGTTGATCAATCCTCAAACCCGGGTAGCTTCCGCTCGCGTTGAGGTAAGTAATAAAGACGGACGGTTAAAACCAGAAATGTTTGCATCGGGAATCGTAAAAAATAAAATAGGCAAAGTGGATTCCCAAGAAATCGTCATTCCGAAATCGGCGGTTTTGTGGACTGGAAAACGCTCAGTGGTTTATATAAAAGAAGGTTCGGGTTTCAAAATGCGCGAAATTACTTTAGGGCCGGCCCTTGGAGATGCGTATATAGTTCAAGATGGTTTACAAACAGGAGAAGAAGTTGTATCCAACGGAACTTTTACGGTTGATGCCGCAGTACAACTTTCCGGCAGGCCCAGTATGATGAACCCTGAAGGTGGCGCAACAAGTACCGGTCACGATCACGGTGATATGCCAATGGCGCAGACAGGATCAAAGAAAATTGAGGTTTCAAAAGAAATGAAATTGGAATTGGAGAATGTGCTTAATCATTATTTAAAACTGAAGGATGCCCTGGTAGAAGACGATTTTGATACTGCGAAAAAGGAGGCTTTAACTTTGTCTAAATTGATTCAAAAGATTGATCAGTTGAAGCTCAGTCCGGAAGCTAAAACTGGCTGGGATAAGCTAAGTCTTCAGTTGAAGACGCGTTCCACACAACTTTCAGAAGCAAAAGATATTGAAGAAATAAGAGGTGGGTTTGATAAGTTTTCGGCAGAAATAATTATGCTGGCAACTATTTTTCAACCTACTTCAAAAAAGCTGTACGTTCAACATTGTCCTATGGCAGATAACGAACGGGGAGCCGATTGGTTAAGCATATCACCTGATATTAAAAACCCTTATTTTGGAAGTGTAATGCTGAATTGCGGCGAAGTAAAAAAACAAATCAAATAAATAGCAATTAATTAATAATCCTTAAATTTTAAAAACCATGAAAAAAGTAATGTTAAGTCTAGTAATTATTGCATCTATTGGCTTTACTGCCTGTAAAAATCAAACAGAAAACAATACAGAAACTTCTCATTCAATAGAGCAAGTAAATGAAATAACCGCGACTGAAACCACGTTTGGGGTTCGAGGAAATTGCGGAATGTGTAAGAAAACTATTGAAAAGGCTGCAAATAGTGTAGAAGGTGTGATAAGCGCAAATTGGAATGTCGATTTAAAAAAAATAGAGGTTGCTTATGAGGCTTCAAAAACAGATGAAATGGCAATACACAATGCAATAGCTGCTTCTGGATACGATACTGAAAAAGCTGCTGGAAGCGAAACTGCATATAATGAACTGCCTAGTTGCTGCCAATATGACCATGAAATGCAAATGAGTTTGGAATTACCCTTGAAAAAAAGTGAAGATAATAATCCTCACGAATAAGAATTAATAATAAATCCTTTTAAAAAATGAAACACACCTATAAAATTACCGGAATGACCTGCAATGGCTGCAGAACCAATGCTGAAGATACCTTAAAGAACATAAAGGGTGTGACAAAAGCAACTGTTAAATTAGAGGAAGGCATCGCGGAAGTTGAAATGGAAAAGCACATTGCAACAGAAACCTTGCAGCAAGAATTTTTGAAAGCAGGATTGCATTATACCATTACAGATTTTGATCCAAATAGCGCCAAAGAAAAAACAGAAAAAACAGTGGCCATAAAACCCATAAAAGACGGAAACGGCGTGTTTTACTGCCCGATGCACTGTGAAGGCGAAAAAACCTACGACAAGGCCGGCGATTGTCCGGTTTGCGGGATGGATTTAATTGAACAGCCAAAAGCGGTTGGCGCAACACAATATACGTGTCCGATGCACCCCGAAATTGTCAAAGATGAACCAGGCTCTTGCCCCATTTGCGGCATGGATTTGGTGCCGATGGAACCAACAGAAAGCGCAGAAGACAAAACCTATTTGAAGTTGCTCAAAAAAATGAAGCTATCGCTCATTTTTGCAATTCCGGTATTTCTAATTTCTATGTCGATGCACCTTCCTTCAAATCCGCTGATGAAGCTAATGCCACAAATTTATTGGGATTGGTCACAGTTTGTTTTAACACTTCCCATCGTTTTCTATACTTGCTGGATGTTTTATGTACGTGCATGGAAATCGATTATTACCTGGAATTTAAATATGTTTACCTTGGTGGGCATAGGAACGGGAGCCGCATTTTTGTTTAGCATTGTCGCTCTTTTATTTCCCAATGTTTTTCCGCAGGAATTTAAAAGTGATATGGGTGGTGTTGACTTGTATTTTGAAGCAACCGCAGTCATACTAACTTTGGTGTTGTTGGGACAGTTATTGGAAGCCCGTGCGCACAGCAAAACCAGCGGCGCCATCAAAGAATTGCTAAAACTGGCACCTTCTGAAGCTACTTTGGTGGTGGATGGCGAAGATAAAATTGTATCCATCCATGCCATCAAAAAAGACGATTTATTGCGCGTTAAACCGGGTGAAAAAATTCCTGTGGATGGCGTCATTGAAGAAGGAAGCAGCAGCATTGATGAATCCATGATTTCCGGAGAACCAATTCCTGTAGATAAAACAGTTGGCGACAAGGTAAGTTCGGGCACCATCAACGGCACAAAATCCTTTGTGATGAAAGCCCAACGCGTGGGATCGGAAACCCTGTTGTCACAAATTATAAAAATGGTGAGCGACGCCAGCCGGTCCAGAGCGCCCATCCAAAAATTGGCGGACACCATTTCTAAATATTTTGTACCCATTGTGGTAGGAGTTTCTATCATCACCTTTGTTGTTTGGGCGTACTTTGGACCTGAACCTGCGATGGTTTATGCTTTTGTAAATGCCGTTGCCGTATTGATTATCGCTTGTCCCTGCGCTTTGGGATTGGCCACGCCTATGTCCGTTATGGTTGGGGTTGGCAAAGGTGCCCAAAGCGGCATCTTAATCAAAAATGCCGAAGCGCTCGAAACGATGAACAAAGTAACTGTTTTAATTACCGACAAAACAGGAACGCTAACCGAAGGGAAACCATCCGTTGAAAAAGTGGTGGCTTTGGAAGGGGATTCAGCTGGTTTATTGCGGCAAATTGCCTCCTTAAACCAATACAGCGAACATCCATTGGCGCAGGCCGTGGTTAATTATGCCAAAGATTCAAAAACAGCACTAATTAAAGTTGATGATTTTGAGGCGGTGGCAGGAATGGGCGTCACAGGAACCGTTGCCAAAAACAAAGTGGCTTTGGGCAATAAAAAATTGATGGAAAAAATTAAAGCTAGCATTCCAAAAGAACTAGAAACCCAAATTTTAGCAGAACAAAAGTTGGGAAAAACAGTTTCGTATATTTCAGTAGATCAAAAAGCCTTGGGTTATGTGAGTATCACCGATGCCATTAAATTAAGCAGTGCGGCGGCCATTAAATTGTTGATGGATCAAGGCGTTGAAGTGATTATGTTAACCGGCGACAATGAAAATACCGCCAAAGCGGTTGCCGACGAATTGCATTTATCCAGCTTTAAAGCAGGTTTTTTGCCGGAAGACAAATTACAATTTATTAAAAAGCTGCAATCCGAAGGAAAAATAGTGGCTATGGCCGGCGACGGCATCAATGACGCGCCCGCGCTTGCTCAATCAAATGTGGGCATTGCGATGGGAACAGGAACCGATGTGGCCATTGAAAGTGCGGCAATGACCTTGGTTAAAGGCGATTTGCAAGGCATTGTAAAAGCAAAAAATTTAAGTCACGCCGTGATGAAAAACATCAAACAAAACCTGTTTTTCTCCTTTGCCTATAATGTATTGGGCGTTCCCATTGCGGCAGGAGTTTTATTCCCTGTATTCGGATTGTTATTGTCGCCCATCATTGCCGCGTTGGCGATGAGTTTTAGCTCTGTTTCGGTGATTGCTAATGCATTGCGATTGCGAAGAATAAGGATAGACTAATCGCTAAGTGGCAGGCAAAGTAAGAAGGAAATTTGAATAAGAAAATAGTGTATTGGAATCTTCTTTAAACAAAAAAATGCACCTTCTTGGAAGGTGCATTTTTTTGTAAAAAAACTATTTTAGCTGCTAAGCTAAGAATATGTTGACTAATGAATTACATCATTCCACCCATTCCGCCGGGCATTCCACCGGGCATGCCACCGCCTGCGTTTTCTTCTTTAATATCTACTAAAGCACATTCGGTAGTAAGAATCATTCCGGCAACAGAGGCTGCATTTTCTAATGCAATTCTAGTTACTTTTTTAGGATCTATAATACCGGCTTTTAGCATATCTACATAGGTTTCTGATTTAGCATCGTATCCGAAGTTTTTCTTGCCTTCTAATACTTTTGCAATAACTACAGAACCTTCGCCACCAGCGTTTTCAACAATGGTGCGAAGTGGAGATTCTATAGCACGAGCTACAATTTGTACGCCTGTTGTTTCGTCTAGATTTTCTGTAGGAAGTTTTAGTAAAACGGCTATTGCTCTTACTAAAGCAACGCCTCCACCTGCTACTATACCTTCTTCTACAGCAGCTCTTGTTGCATTTAGAGCATCGTCCACACGGTCTTTTTTCTCTTTCATTTCTACCTCACTGGCAGCACCAACGTAAAGAACGGCAACACCGCCGGCTAATTTTGCCAAACGCTCTTGCAATTTCTCTTTGTCATAATCGCTGGTAGTGGAAGCAATTTGTGCTTTTATTTCGTTGATACGTGCTTTTATGGCACTTTTATCTCCTGCACCATTTACAATAGTGGTATTGTCCTTGTCCATCGTGATGGTTTCGGCAGTACCTAGCATGTCGATAGTTGCATTTTCTAAAGTGAAACCTCTTTCTTCCGAAATAACTGTTCCACCGGTTAGTATAGCAATATCTTCTAACATGGCTTTTCTTCTATCGCCAAATCCAGGAGCTTTTACCGCTGCTATTTTTAAGGAGCCTCTTAGTTTGTTAACTACTAAAGTTGCTAATGCTTCACCATCAACATCTTCTGCCACAATTAATAAAGATCTGCCTTGTTGTGCAACCGGTTCTAAAACAGGAAGTAAATCTTTCATAGAAGATATTTTCTTGTCATAGATAAGAATCATCGGTTTTTCTAGCTCGGCATTCATTTTTTCTGAATTGGTAACAAAGTAAGGAGAAAGATATCCTCTGTCAAACTGCATGCCTTCTACAACATCTACGTGTGTGTCTGTTCCTTTTGCTTCTTCTACGGTTATTACACCTTCTTTACCCACTTTACCAAAAGCTTCAGCAATTAATTCACCAATAACATCATCGTTATTTGCTGAAATGGAAGCCACTTGCTTAATCATTTCAGAAGAGTTGCCTACTTTAGTGGCTTGTTTTTCTAAATCTTTTACTACTGCTTCCACAGCTTTGTCGATACCGCGTTTTAAATCCATCGGATTTGCGCCTGCAGCAACGTTTTTAAGACCTTCTTTTACGATAGCTTGCGCTAAAACGGTTGCGGTGGTTGTTCCGTCGCCGGCAAGGTCATTGGTTCTAGAAGCTACTTCTTTTACCATTTGTGCGCCCATGTTTTCTAATGGGTCTTGTAATTCAATTTCTTTAGCCACGGTAACTCCATCTTTAGTTATTTGTGGTGCTCCAAAGGATTTGCTAATGATGACATTTCTGCCTTTTGGTCCTAGGGTAACTTTTACTGCGTTTGCTAATGCATCAACGCCACGTTTTAAACCGTCACGTGCATCTACATCATATTTTATGTCTTTTGCCATAATTTTTTTAAATTTTAAGTGCCAAATTCCAATTTAAAGTAAAGTTTTGTTTGGAATTTGTTATTTGTTATTTGGATTTTGGAATTTGGATTTTTTAGTATTAAACAATTGCTAGTATATCCTCCTCACGCATGATGAGGTAGTCTTTGCCATCTAATTTTAATTCTGTACCTGCATATTTTCCGTAAAGAACTGTATCGCCAACCTTAACGGTCATTTTATAGTCCTCTTTACCTTTGCCTACAGCTACTACTTTTCCTTGTTGTGGTTTTTCTTTAGCAGAATCGGGGATGAAGATTCCCGAGGCGGTTTTGGTTTCTGCTTGTTGAGGTTCTACCAGAACGCGGTCTGATAGGGGTTGAATTTTTAAAGCCATATATAAAATAATTTTAGTTTTATTATTGTATTGTAATTGGCAGAAATTATGCCACTACAAGAATACTGACAAATGGTAACAAAAAATGCCAGCTTGTCATAAGCCGGCATTACACTATTCCCAAAAATAGAGAATCTATACTATAATTATTACTCGTTGGTTTTGTCTTGCGTTACAGGTGCTGAAGCTGGAGCAGGAGCAGGAATTGGACTGGTTCTCTCTGTTTCTAATGCTCTGGATTCTTGTGTTGCTCCGCTACCCATAATAGTAACGTTAGATAATAAAATCAGTGCTAATAGCAATACGGCAAGTGTCCATGTACTTCTGTCTAAGAAGTCTGTTGTTTTTTGTACACCACCTAATTGTTGTGTGCCACCGCCACCAAAAGAAGAGGACAATCCGCCCCCTTTAGGATTTTGAACCATAATTACAACTACTAGCAGAAATGCTACAATAACGATTAATAGTAAAAAAATTGAAAAAGTTCCCATTATACTTGCTTATTATTTTCTTGAATTTTATGAATTGCCCGAATTTGGTCTGCAAAGTAACCACTTTTTTCGGGATTTTTCAAAATTAATATTTTGTATGCTTGAATTGCTTTTTTATAGTTGTTTTGTTGCACATATACTTTGGCTAAAGTCTCGGTCATTAGTGTGTCTGAAGCTTGTGAAAAGGGCTTCGCAAGATTATCGGTAGTGGTTGGAATTTTTGGGTCTATCTTTGGGTTTTCTTGGATAAATTTATCGATTAGCTTGAATTTTTCTTCCCGAATATTCTCTTTGTCCTCTATATTTAGGCTCCTTTCGATGGGTTTTGCAGAAGTAAGTTTTAACCATTCTACAAAAGAATGTGCATCATTTTTAGTAAAGGGTAATGGTCTATTCACCTCCAAAATAGCTTCTGCTGAAAGCTCCTTTTCCAGTATGGGTTTGCGTTCAAATAATGCAGGATCTAAAATGGCTTTTGCTTTTTGTACTTCTTCCAAAGAGGCTTTTTCTATAGGCTCTAATTTTTTTTCATCCAGTAAAAAACTAGGGGAGGTAATGTATTCAAATAATACACTTCTATCGGTAGTATAGGCGGCAGTTTTTTTTAATTCTTGGTTATAGAGGTAGCTATTTTCGTTTTTTAGGGCTTTTAGATACAATGCCCTTGCCGCTTGAAAATAAGGAAAAGCGGGCACTAGTTTTTCCAAATCACCAAGTTGTTTTTTGGTAATTTTATTAGGATTGTGTAACAAATAAGTGAAATCTGTAGTGTTCAAATTTGTTTACCATTTTGCCAATGTGGCGTTAAAAATATCTTGTGTTAAGCGTTCAAATATTACGGCAACAGCATCATCACGCTGCGAGCCGGTGAGTTGTGCCTGTCCCGGATAATCAAAATAAAAGGAAAAGCGTTGTTCTATGTCATTGCCTTCATTTTTTGTGTCGTAAAATCGCACATTTACCGCTATGGTCAATCGGTTTTGTGCGGCTGTATTTTGCGCAGTGGCGGTTATAGGCGCAATATAATAATCTACAATTTCCCCTTCATAAATTAAATCGGCATTTTGATTGGTTAAATCTAAACTCGTTTGGTTTAAAATGATGTTCTGTAATGCTTGGGTAAAATTTCGGTCTAACCCGGGCTCTACAATGGGTGCGTTGTTTCTAAAAAAGTTTACCTGAAAGCTTTTCACATTGGCAGCAATAGATGCTCCGGTAAATGAATAAAAACCGCAACCTTGTATTCCGGAAAGTACCCATGCTAGAAGGACAATTACTGCTGTTTTTTTCATTAGGATTTAAAGATCAAATTGTTTAATTTTTCGGTATAAGGTACGTTCAGAAACGCCTAATTCGTCGGCTGCGGCTTTGCGTTTCCCATTGTTTTTTTCTAGAGCTTTTTTAATTAATTCTAATTCTTTGTCTTTTATAGAAAGCTTTTCTTCTTCATGTATTTCTTGCGCAAAATGATATTTGTCTTGTGTATCTATAGTTGAAGGTCCTTTGTTTGTAGAAATTACTTCCACTTCATTATTTTCGTCATTTTCATCTGCAATAGCAGTAAGTTCTTCAAAGGCATCGTCTTCTTCTTCGGTATAAATTTTCTTGATTAAATTAGAGTGTTCTTTTTGTACTTTTTCAGAGCTGCCGGTATTTAAAAGTTCTAAAGTAAGTTTTTTTAAATCATTTACATCGCGTTGCATATCAAAAAGTACTTTGTATAGTATTTCTCGTTCGTTGCCAAAATCACTTTCCGATTTTTTTCCATTTATTACTGCCGGAAGGTTATTGCCTAAATCGGGTAAATAATGTCTTAACGTGTCAGCATTAATTTCTCTGTTTTGTTCTAAGACGGATATTTGTTCTGCCACATTGCGCAATTGCCGAATGTTTCCTGCCCAGTGGTATTTTAATAGTATAAGTACTGCCTGATCGTCTAGTTTAATGGTGGGCATTTTATATTTCTGTGCAAAATCGGCCGCGAATTTTCTAAACAACAAATGGATATCTTCTTCCCGATCGCGTAAGGGTGGAAGATGAATATCGACGGTACTTAAACGGTAGTATAAATCCTCTCTGAATTTTCCGGCCTTAATAGCGTCTCCCATATTGGCATTGGTTGCTGCAACAATACGCACATCTGTTTTTTGCGATTTGGAAGAACCTACTTTTAAAAATTCACCGTTTTCTAACACCCGAAGCAATCGAACTTGTGTAGGCAAAGGCAATTCACCCACTTCATCCAGAAAAATAGTGCCGCCATCGGCAACTTCAAAATATCCGCTTCTCGTGGTGGTGGCGCCGGTAAACGATCCTTTTTCGTGACCAAATAATTCGCTGTCTATGGTTCCCTCTGGAATAGCGCCACAATTAACGGCAATGTATTTGCCGTGTTTTCTATGGGAAAGTGCGTGAATTATTTTTGGAATACTTTCCTTCCCCACACCACTTTCACCAGTAACCAATACCGAAATATCTGTAGGAGCAACTTGGATTGCTTTTTCAATGGCGCGATTTAGTTTTTGGTTATTCCCAATAATCCCGAAACGTTGTTTTATTGCTTGTACAGATTCCATATATCAATTCCCTCGAAGGCGGGAATCTCGTTTTAAGTTCATAAATTATTCTAACTGTAGCCTACTGCTTCTCCAATTAATGTTGCTGAAGTACAATCGGTTATTTTTACCAAAACAAAATCGCCTATTTTATAGTTTTCTTTCGGAAAAACAGTAACGGTATTTTGCGGGGTTCTACCGCTCCATTCGTCTTCGTTTTTTTTGGAGGTTTTTTCAATCAGTACTTCTAGTGTTTTTCCTAAAAACTGCTTGGTACGGAACGCGCTATGTTTTTGTTGCAAATCTACAATCTCTTGTAAGCGTCTTTTTTTGGTTTCTTCGGAAACATCATCCTTTAGTTTTCTGGAGGCGGTGGTTCCTGGTCTTTCAGAATATTTAAACATAAAACCAAAATCGTATTTTACATAGTCCATGAGGCTTAAAGTATCTTGATGGTCTTCCTCGGTTTCTGTTGGAAATCCCGAAATGATGTCTTGCGAAATAGCGCAATCCGGAATAATTTGACGTATGTTGTCTATCAATGCCATATATTCTTCACGGGTGTGCTGCCGGTTCATTTCTTTTAAAATGCGTGTGCTGCCACTTTGCACAGGTAGGTGAATATAGTTACAAATATTTTGATGTTTGGCTATGGTTTTTACCACATCCATTTTCATGTCCTGCGGATTGGAAGTAGAAAATCGAACTCTCATTTTGGGTTGTGCTTCTGCTACAAGGGTTAAAAGTGCTGCAAAATTTGTTGCGGTTACTTGCTCCATCTCACTGGCTTTGTCAAAATCTTTTTTGAGACCACCGCCGTACCATAAGTAACTGTCCACATTTTGCCCCAGTAGGGTAATTTCTTTAAACCCTTTGTTTGCTAAATCATTTACTTCGCTAAGAATACTTTGCGGATCACGACTTCGTTCCCTTCCTCTTGTAAAAGGTACTACACAAAAAGTACACATATTATCGCAACCACGGGTTATGGAAACAAAAGCAGTTACCCCATTACTTTGCAAACGCACAGGGGAAATATCACCATAGGTTTCGTCTTTGGAAAGAATGACATTTACGGCATTTCTGCCATCTTCTACTTCGCTTAATAAATTGGGCAGGTCTTTGTATGCATCCGGACCAACCACTAAATCTACAATTTTTTCTTCCTCGAGAAACTTGCTTTTTAAACGTTCGGCCATACAGCCTAAAACGCCCACTTTCATTTTTGGATTACTTTGTCTTTTTACGGCGTTGTATTTTTCCAGACGTTTACGAACGGTTTGTTCTGCTTTGTCACGAATGGAGCAGGTGTTTACTAAAACCAAATCGGCATCTTCTAGGTTCGTTGTGGTGTTATACCCATTGTCTGCGAGTATGGAAGCTACAATTTCGCTATCGCTAAAATTCATTTGGCATCCATAACTTTCAATAAAAAGCTTTTTGGTGTTGCTTTTTAGAGGGTCAAGGACTAGTTGGTTGCCTTGCTTGTTTTCGTCTATAATTTTCTCCATAATCTAAAAACCTGTATTCAAGAAGTGTGCAAAGATACAATAAAATTAAAAATTTGTGACAAAGTGGCAGAGGTATTTATGGGATTTTAGCACACTTTAACAAGAACCTTTTTAACCAGCAAAAAACATAGTTTATGGTGATTTTTATCAATAAAATAGCTTTATAAAAAAATTCACATACTTTTGTAAACCAAATTTGCTTATCATAATATACCTAATAAGTCTAGTTTTGAAAAATAGTAGGTAGATATTTTCTGTATGGAAGTAATTATGTAATGCAGCAAATAAAGTAGTAACTTATTAAAAAACAAACTTCCATTTTTGTGGAATTAAAACGTATGGCAAAAAATTTAGTAATTGTAGAGTCCCCTGCAAAAGCAAAAACCATAGAGAAGTTTTTGGGTAAAGATTTTAAAGTAGAATCCAGTTTTGGACATATAGCAGATTTACCTTCCAAGGAATTGGGTGTAGATGTAGATGGCGATTTTAAACCGAAATATATTGTCCCAACCGATAAGAAAGCACTGGTAAAAAACTTAAAGTCGCTTGCCGATAAAGCAGAAATGGTATGGCTAGCAAGTGATGAGGATCGCGAGGGAGAAGCTATTGCTTGGCATTTGTTTGAAGAACTGAAACTCAATGATGCAAAAACAAAGCGAATTGTTTTTCATGAAATTACAAAAACCGCCATTTTAAAAGCCATTGAAAACCCAAGAAAAATAGATTATAATTTAGTAAATGCCCAACAGGCACGTCGTGTTTTAGATCGTTTAGTGGGCTATGAACTTTCTCCGGTACTTTGGAAAAAAGTTAAAGGAGGGCTTTCTGCCGGCAGAGTACAATCGGTTTCTGTGCGATTACTTGTAGAACGCGAACGAGAAATTCAAAATTTTATAGCCGAAGCATCTTTTAGGGTAGATGCTGAATTTTTAAATGAGGAAGGAAAAGCTTTTAAAGCAAAACTGCCTAAAAATTTAGAAACCAAAAAAGATGCGCAATCGTTTCTTGAAAAAAACAAAGGAGCAACCTTTACCGTAGCAGATCTCATTAAAAAACCGGCAAAAAAACAACCATCGCCACCATTTACAACCTCCACATTGCAACAGGAAGCTTCCAGGAAATTATATTTTCCTGTAGCAAAAACGATGAATGTTGCGCAACGTTTATACGAAGCAGGATTAATAACCTATATGCGTACCGATAGTGTAAACCTTTCAGAAGATGCCAAGAATGCAGCAAAAGCCGAAATTAATTCTGCCTTTGGGGCAAAATATTGCCAAACAAGAAATTTTACAAGCAAGTCAAAAGGAGCACAAGAAGCTCACGAAGCCATACGACCTACCGATATAGCCACGCACAGTATAAATATTGACAGAGATCAATCCAGATTATATGAATTGATATGGAAACGTACCATAGCCTCGCAAATGAGTGATGCAGAATTAGAAAGAACAAACGTTAGGATTTCAGCATCTACCCACAACCAAGATTTTACAGCCAACGGCGAGATGATTAAATTTGATGGGTTTTTAAAAGTATATTTAGAAGGTCAAGATAATGAGGAGGAAGAACAAGAAGGAATGCTTCCTAATTTAAGAAAAGGCGAAAAACTAGCCAACAAATACATTACCGCTACCGAGCGATTTACTCGGCCACCGTATCGTTATACAGAAGCTTCTTTGGTAAAACAATTAGAAGAATTAGGCATTGGCAGGCCTTCTACCTATGCCCCTACTATTTCTACCATTCAGAATAGAAATTATGCAGAAAAAGGAACTATAGAAGGTGCGGAAAGAAGCTACCTCCAACTTACGTTTAAAAAAGATGCCATAGTAGAAAAAACACTTACCGAAACCGTAGGGTCTGACAAAGGAAAATTAGTACCCACCGATATTGGAATGATTGTCAATGACTTTTTAGTGGAAAATTTTAAAACCATTTTAGACTATAATTTTACAGCAAAAGTAGAACAAGACTTCGATGATATTGCTGAAGGAAATGAAAAATGGACAGAAATGCTGCGTGATTTTTATAAAGAATTTCATATTCAGGTAAAAGATGTAGAAGAAAATGCCGAAAGAGAAAGTGGCGAACGTATTTTAGGCAAACATCCTGAAACCGGAAGAATTATATTGGTGCGCTTAGGCAAATACGGTGCTATGGCACAAATAGGCGCTCCGGAGGAGGAAGATAAACTATTTGCAAGCTTACGCCCTGATCAACAATTAAACAGTATTACTATAGAAGAAGTTTTAGATTTGTTCAAACTTCCTAAAAAACTTGGGCAAATAAATGGAGAGGATGTAGAAGTAAACAACGGAAGATTTGGTCCCTATGTTCGGGTGGATAAAATGTTTATTTCTTTACCTAAAGGGATAGACCCACTAGATGTCACTTTGGATCAAGCCAAAAAATGGATAGCCGAAAAGAAAAAAGCAGATGCTCCAATATATGAACACGATGGGTTGCCGGTTCAAAAAGGAGTTGGAAGGTTTGGCCCATTTTTAAAGTGGAATAATATGTTTATCAATGTGAATAAGAAGTATGACTTTGATAATTTGAGTGTTAAGGACATCGTTACATTGATTGAAGAAAAAGTAGTAAAAGAAGAAGAGAAAGTACTTAAGGATTGGCCAAAAGAAGGAATTAGGATAGAAAAGGCAAGATGGGGAAGGTTTCATTTGTTAAAAGGGAAAACAAAAATTGAATTGCCAAAAAACACTGAGGTAGAAAAAATTACTTTAGAGGAGGCTAAAGCAATGTTAGACAAAAAAGCCCCTGCAAGTAAGAAAACAATCGCTAAGAAGAAGGCACCTTTAAAAAAGAAAATCGCTCCAAAATCCACAAAAAAGAAATAATTTTATAGCCACATTCCTTAAATAATGTAGTCATGTTAGAGTTTTTCAGTCCGGTTAGTAAAACGGTAATGGCACAAAGAGAAGTGCTACCCGATGGAGTATTAGGAAAAAATCTTCAAATCTATTCAGAAAAAACTGGTTTTCCGGAATTGGAAAAGTGTAATCTTGCTCTTTTTGGTATAAGAGAGTCTAGGAGAGATATAAATTTTATTGGTAATTTTCCAACTTTTGATGCCATTAGAAACTCATTTTACTCTTTATATGCCGGAAATTGGCACCATTCCATAGCCGATATGGGAGATATTAAAGCCGGCGCAACCGTAGAAGACACTTATTTTGCAGTAACCTCTGTGGTGAATCATTTAGTGTCTAGAAACATTATTCCTATCATTTTAGGGGGCAGTCAGGATTTACTGTACCCAATATACAGGGCTTACGATAGCTTCGGAAAAATGATAAATTTTGTAAATATTGACAGTAAGTTTGATATTGGAAATGCAGATGCGCCAATTTCAAATACCTCGTATGTAGGGAAGATGGTGGTGGATAAACCCTACAATTTATTTAATTACAGTACCATTGGCTATCAAACCTATTTTAATGCTACGGAAGAAATAGCTTTATTGGATAAATTATTTTTTGATGCTTACCGTTTAGGAGAAATAACAAACGACATCAGTTTAGTGGAACCCATAACTAGAGATGCAGATATTGTTAGTATGGATGTTTCTGCAATAAAAGATGGAGAACTTAGTTATCTAGTAAACAAATCACCAAATGGATTTAATAGTAGAGAAATTTGTGCCATATCCAGATACGCTGGAATAAGCAACAGAGTGAGCGTTTTTGGTATTTTTGAAATTAGTGAATTAGCAAAAAACACTTCAGCGGCAATGCTACTTGCTCAGGTAATATGGTATTTTATTGAAGGAGTAAATTACCGAATTAAGGATGGAAATACTTCCTTAGAAACCGATTTCACTACATATAAAGTGCCAATTGATGATGAAGTTTTGATTTTTAAAAAAAGTTTAAAAACACAACGATGGTGGATTGAATTACCATTTATTTCAAATGTTAATAATAAATTAAAAAGACATACGTTATTACCTTGCACATACCAAGACTACGAAAACGCCTGTAACCAAGAAATACCTGAAAGATGGTACAAGGCAAGACGTAAAAATGAAATGTAAATAAATATTATAAAGATTTTAAGGGTTTTTTAAGTAAACTGTTGTTTTTTAAAAAATTTATAAATAGGTTTACGCCCTTGAATCTAGATACATTAACCTAAATACTTATGAAGAAGTTTATTGCACTAACTGCGATTGTTTCCTTTTTATTCAGTTGTAACTCTGGAGACAGAGGTGAATTAGTTGGAGTGAAAGGTAAAAAGTGGCACCCCGAAAAACCGTTTGGAATGACCCTTATTCCTGGTGGATCCTTTATAATGGGTAAGGCTGATGATGATTTTGTTGGAGTAATGGACGCCCCTACAAAAACGGTAACCGTTCGTTCCTTTTATATGGATGAAACAGAAATAACCAATTCGGAATACCGTCAATTTGTTAATTGGGTTAGAGATTCTATTGTTCGATTAAAATTAGCAATTCTTGCAGATGAGGTTGGTGCAACTCCCGGTGATGGTGGAATTGGCGAATTTGCCTTTATCGATCAGCAAAACGAAGAAATGACTCCCTATGAGCAGTATATGTATGACAACTACTTTGGTATGGGTGAAGATTTTTATGAAGGAAGAAAAATAAATCACGAAGTTGATATACTTTGGGACACTGCCGAATATCCAGACGAATATTATTCTGAAGTGATGGACACTATGTATCTTCCTATTGAAGAGTCTTATAATGGACTTCGCACCATTGATGTTAACAAGTTAAAATTTCAATATTCATATATGGATATTGGAGCAGCTGCAAAAAACAAAAACATAAACAGAAAGGAATTTATTAAAAAGGAACAAGTACAAATATATCCCGATACAACCGTTTGGATAAGAGATTTTAATTATTCCTATAATGAACCAATGCATAACGATTATTTTTGGCACCAAGCCTATGGAGAATATCCCGTTGTTGGAGTAAATTGGAAACAAGCAAAGGCTTTTTGCGCTTGGCGTACACTTTACAAAAATGCCTACCAGAAAAAAAGAAACAGAAATTTTATCAATTCCTTTCGTTTACCAAGTGAAGGCGAGTGGGAATATGCTGCTAGAGGAGGAATTGAATCCGGCTCCTATCCATGGGGAGGCCCCTATACCATTAACGATCGTGGATGTTTCATGGCAAACTTTAAACCCTTAAGAGGCGATTATGCAGCAGATCAGGCACTCTATACTGTGGAAGCAAATGCATACGAACCCAATGATTATAACCTTTACAATATGGCCGGAAATGTTTCTGAATGGGTGGATTCTTCCTATGATCCTAACTCTTATGAATATATGTCCACTATGAACCCAACAGTAAACGATCCAGACAATATGCGTAAAGTGGTTCGCGGTGGATCCTGGAAAGACGTTGCCTATTTCCTACAGGTAAGTACTCGTGATTATGAGTATGCAGATACTGCAAGAAGCTATATAGGCTTTAGAACAGTTCAAGATTATATGGGCACAGATATCGTTCTTAACAAAAATTTTGGAGATTCAAGATAATTTTAATACAATACTCAAATACAACAAACTAAAAACTTAATTACAAATTTTAATTTATTATGGCACAATCAAAATCATCTAAGAAACTTTTTAATATGGCTTACGGCCTTGGTGCATCTGTTGTAATTTTAGGAGCACTTTTTAAAATCCTTCACTGGGAATTAAATTTAGGCTTTGCAACACTTGATGGAGGATTCCTTCTTGCTGTTGGATTAATTACAGAGGCAATCATTTTTGCAATTTCTGCTTTTGAGCCGGTTGACAGTGATTTAGACTGGTCTTTAGTATATCCCGAACTTGCAGGAGGACAATCCTCAGACAAAAAAGGGAAACACCCAGAAGATGCACAAGGACTTTTATCTAAAAAATTAGATGAAATGCTTAAAGAAGCTCGTATTGATGCAAACTTAATGTCTAGTTTAAGTGAGAGCGTTCGTGCTTTTGAAGGTGCCGCTAAAGATATGGCTCCAACTGCTGATGCTATGAATGCTACTAAAAGGTATAGCCAAGAAATGAGTCTAGCAGCAGCACAGATGGAGTCCTTAAACAGCCTGTATAAAGTACAAGTAGAATCTGCTAGTCGTCATGCAGAAATAAATGAAGCGGTTACCGAAAACGCAGGAAAACTTAAACAACAAATGGAAGCTATGGCTACTAATTTGTCTTCTTTAAACGGCGTTTATGGAGGTATGTTATCTGCAATGACTAACAGAAACTAAGATAATTCTAACTGTATATTAATATATAAATAAATTAAAAATGGCAGGAGGAAAATTATCCCCAAGACAGAAAATGATAAACCTGATGTATCTGGTTTTCATCGCTATGCTTGCATTAAACATGTCCAAAGAGGTATTATCTGCCTTTGGATTATTAAACCAAAAAATTACAGATGCCAATATAGCAACCTCACAACGAAATGCATCATTTATGGATGGTTTAGCTATAAAAGCATCAGACGAACCCGATAAATACACAGTAATAAAAGCTGCTGCTGATAGAGTTTCTGCAATATCTGATGAACTGGATAATTACATTGAAGGCTTAAAAAGTGCTGCAGTTAATAATATTGAAGACCCAACCGATTATGAAGTAATGGACAAGGCGGATCATTTTGACCAATTATTTTTTGTTGGCGACAAATACAAAGCAGAAGGACAAGAGTTTTTAGATAAAATAAATGCATATCGTACAGAAATGAATACTATTTTACCAGATAGCGTTTATGGGGATATCAAAAAAGCAATAAACTATAACTTTAGTACAGATAAAGTTAAGAATAGAAAAGGCCAAGACCGTGAATGGTTAAAACACAACTATGAAGGTTTTCCATTAATTGCCTCTTTAACAAAACTAACGCAGATTCAAGCAGACATCAAAACTACGAAAAGTGAAGTGTTACAAAAAATGCTAGCCGGACAACAAGCAGCTTCGCTTTCTTATAGCAATTATACTACGTTGATGGAGTCTCCAAAAGCTGCTTATTATTCTGGCGAAACATTTGATGGCGCTATTGTTTTAGGAAGAACAGACGAATCTACGAAACCAAAAAGAGCAGAACTTACCCTAGATGGCAGAAAGTTAGCTGAAGGTACGGACTACACTTTTGAAGGGGGTAGAGTAAAATTAAATGTAAGTGCCGGAAATCCGGGTGATCACACCATAGAAGGTACACTTTTTTATGGGGAAGAAGGTAAAGAAACTCCGGTTCCCGTGAACCGTATTTTTGCTACCATTTCTAAACCAAATGCTGCAGTTATCGCTGCTGACAAAATGAATGTGGTGTATCGTGGGGTTATTAACCCAATGACCATATCTATTCCGGGTATTCCAGACAATAATGTTTCCGCATCCGGCACAGGACTTACCAAAGTATCCGGGAGCAAATACAGCATGAGTCCCGGTCCAGGAAGAACAGTTTCTATAACGGCTAGCGGAACTTTGCCGGATGGTCAAAAAGTTAGTTCAAGTTCTGAATTTCGTATAAAAGATATTCCTGCACCTATAGGAACCATTCGTGGGGAATTAGGACTTGTGAGAATGGAGCGTCAAGGACTTGAAATTTCCTCTGTAGGAGCATTATTAGAAGATTTTGATTTTGAATTAAAACTGAATGTAACCGGGTTTAGCTTTAAAGTTTCCGGACAACCAACCGTTATTGTTAGCGGAAATAAACTAAATGCGCAAGCAAAAAGCGCGCTTCAACGAGCTAAAAGAGGAGAGTCTGTTCAAATATTTGACATTAATACAAATATTACAGGCAGTGGTGTAAAATTAAAACGAACCGCACCCGTTATGATAGAGTTAACGAACTAGTATAAAAAAAGTAGTATGAAATTTAAATGTTTTGTTTTATGTAGTTTAGGATTAATTTTGGCAAGCTTTCACGCTACTGCCCAATTAAACATCCTAAATGCCAAAACTCCAGATGAAATAGGTGTTAAAACCGAAGCGCAAATCGCTAGCGATAATGATACCCCATTACCTTATGGATATATCGATAATCGGGATGTGCTTTGGTCTAAAACGGTTTGGGAAATAATTGATTTAGATGAAAGGGTAAATTTTCCTTTATACTATCCTATTGATACTAATAATATAGGTCCGGAAAGACGTTCTTTATATGATGTTTTAGTAAAAAATATTAAAAATGGACGAATTACTGAAATCTATTCCGATTCTTATTTTACAACAAAACGGGATTTGAGTGACATTCAAGCTTCTCTAACCTATAGCGACACTACCGATTTAGGTATTGAACAATTCAATGCTGAAGGAACTGTGGATCCAGAATTTGTAAGAAGATTTACTCTTGATGCCGGTGATATTGAAGAATGGCGAGTACGTGGGTTTTGGTATCTTGACAAACGCCAAGGGGAACTTAAATACCGCTTATTAGGGATTTGCCCCGTAGCCAATGAAGCGCGCTCAAAAGCTTTTCAAGACGATAATATCGACAGTAAAGTAGAGTTGTTTTGGGTATGGTTTCCAGCAGCGCGACAAGTACTTCACGAAGCAAAAGCATTTAATAGGTTAAACACCTCTATGCCCGTATCTTTTGATCATTTATTAAATTCCAGAAGATTTGCTGGAGTAATTTACAGAGAAGACAATGAGTATGGCGATCGTGAAGTTAAAGATTATATTACAGATAATGCTTTAATGCAGTTATTAGAATCAGAACGCATTAAAGAGCTAATCAGAAATACAGAAATTGATTTGTGGAATTACTAAATCATTTCTAAACAATGCATTTTAAAAACTCCTGCTTTATGTCAGGAGTTTTTTTATTTTCGCTGTATGGTAGATTATATTATCGTTGGTTTAGGTTTGGCGGGTATTGCCTTTTGTGAATCTTTAGAAAAACACAACAAATCTTTTGTAGTGTTTGATAACGCTTCCAATGCTTCTTCTTTAGTAGCCGGGGGTATGTATAACCCGGTGATTCTAAAACGTTTTACCATAGCTTGGCGTGCTCCAGAGCAAATGGAAGCTGCAACACCTTTTTATAAACGACTAGAACAAAAACTAGACGTAAAGTTAGATTATAAACTTCCGGTTTTGCGAAGATTTACTTCAGTGGAAGAACAAAATCTTTGGTTTGAAGCAGCAGATAGACGCCAATTAGAAAATTTTCTTAATACAAAACTAGTTCCTAACACAAATTCTTCTATTTCGGCACCTTATGGTTATGGCGAAGTGTTGCATACCGGAAGAGTAGATACTTCTTTACTTCTACATGCCTATGCTTCGTATTTGGAAAAGCATGAGAGGCTATATAATCAATCCTTTGACTACAAACTCCTTCAAATAGATGAACCTTTTCATTATAATGGAATACTTGCAAAAAACATTGTCTTTGCCGAAGGATTTGCTATGAACCAAAATCCTTTTTTTGAGTATCTTCCGTTAGATGGTACAAAAGGCGAGCTTCTTACCATTAAAGCACCCTCACTGAAATTGGAAAGCATCCTTAATGCTGCGGTATTTATAATTCCTTTGGGTAATGATCTTTATAAAGTTGGTGCAACCTATGATTGGAAGGACAAAGCATACACCTGCACGCCTGAGGCGAAAAAGGATATTTTAGGCAAACTAAATAAATTAATAAACTGCCCCTACAAGGTCATCAATCAAGAAGCGGGAATTCGACCAACAGTAAAGGACAGAAAACCATTGATAGGGGTCCATCCCAAACATAAAAACATGTTTGTTTTAAACGGTCTCGGAACACGCGGAGTTATTATAGCGCCTCAAGTAGCAGCACATTTATACGCCTTCATCGAAAATGGAAATGCTATCGATAAAGAAATGGATGTAAAAAGGTATGAAAAGTTATACCAAGGCTAATTTTTTAGAAGTTACTTATTGAGAAAACGTCCATGTATGGGATATTTTTAAGTTTCATCAAAATTATTTTGCTTTTGAAGGATCATAATCCATAAAAATATTTATCCATATATTTCTAGAAACTCTCATAATCACAGGCATTAGTAAAATTAACGTAATTGAAATAGCGATAAAGGAAGTCATTAAACCTCCACCAAAAAATAGAAAGGATACAATAAATGCAGCAAGACCAAAAGCAATGCCCACTCCATAACTTACATACATTGCCCCGTAAAAGAAAGAAGGTTCCATTTTATACTTGGTGCCACAATGGTGACAACGTTCGTGCATCTTTAGCACTTGAGGTACATTATAAGGGTTAGATTCTTTATACATAGATTCTTGATGACATACCGGACATGAGCCTGTAATAACACTGTACAGCTTAGTTTCTTTAAACATAGTTAATTCTATTTTTTTTCACCACAAATTTAAGCATCTTTGCAAAAAATTTGTCACAAAGTTTATTAAGATGTTAAACATATATAATTTATCGGTTTCTTTTGCAGGAGAATATTTATTTGAAGAAATTTCATTTCAGCTAAGAGCCGGTGACCGTGTGGGACTGGTTGGAAAAAATGGCGCAGGAAAATCTACTTTATTAAAAATATTATCTAAAGAAATGCAACCCGATTCGGGGGATATTGCTTCCGATAAAACCCTTAAAATTGGTTTTTTAAAACAAGATATTGACTTTATTCAAGGCAGAACTGTTTTAGAGGAGGCGTATGAAGCTTTTGAAGAAATAAAAGCTTTGGAGTTGAAAATAGATGACATTAACCATCAATTAGCTACCAGAACGGACTACGAATCAGATGCATATCACGATTTAATGGTTGCCATTAGCGATGTAACACACCATTATGAAATTATTGGTGGGTATAATTATCAGGGAGAAACCGAAAAAATATTGCAGGGTTTAGGGTTCAAACGCGACGACTTTCAAAAGAAAACGGAAACCTTTTCCGGAGGTTGGCGTATGCGTATAGAGCTTGCCAAACTGCTATTGCAAAGCAATGATATTTTATTGCTCGATGAGCCTACCAACCACTTGGATATTGAATCGATTATTTGGTTAGAAAGTTTTTTAACAAATTATGCCGGTGCGGTAGTTATTGTTTCTCACGATAAAATGTTTTTAAACAATGTTACCAATCGAACCATAGAAATATCCTTAGGAAGAATTTACGATTTCAACAAACCGTATTCTGAGTATTTAGTGCTTCGTCAAGAATTGCGGGAACAACAATTGGCTTCACAAAAAAATCAGGAAAAGCAAATTCAGCAAACCGAACGATTGATTGAAAAGTTTAGGGCAAAAGCTTCTAAAGCATCCATGGCACAATCGCTTATTAAAAAGCTGGACAAAGTAGATAGAATTGAGGTAGATGAAGATGACAATGCCGTAATGCGGGTTCGTTTTCCTGTATCCATTCAACCCGGAAGAGTCGTTGTTGAAGCGCATAACGTGTCAAAAAATTATGGAGATAACCACGTTTTAGACAAGGTGAATATGACCATAGAGCGCGGTATTAAAACAGCATTTGTCGGGCAAAATGGACAAGGGAAATCGACACTAGCAAAAATTATTATTAAAGAAATTGAACATAAAGGCACTTTAAAACTTGGGCATAATGTACAAATAGGATATTTTGCTCAAAATCAGGCAGATTATTTAGATGGAAATTTAACAGTACTGGACACCATGATTCATGCCGCCAATGAAACCAACCGAAGCAAAGTAAGAGATATCCTCGGCTCTTTTCTTTTTAGAGGGGAAGAGGTAGATAAATTTGTTAGAGTACTTTCGGGTGGGGAAAGAAACCGTTTGGCATTAGCTAAAATGCTTTTACAACCTTTTAATGTGCTAGTAATGGATGAACCTACAAACCATTTGGACATAAAATCAAAAAATGTTTTAAAGGAAGCACTAAATAATTTTGAAGGGACACTTATATTGGTTTCTCACGATAGAGATTTTCTACAAGGTCTTTGTAATCATGTGTATGAGTTTAAGGACCAAAAAATTAAAGAATATTTGGGTGGTATAGAATATTATTTAGAGCAACGCAAAATCTCCAATATGCGCGAAGCCGAATTAAGATCGGAAGAAAAAAAAGGGCCTAAAGATACTTCCAATAAACAAGAATATACCGACCAAAAAAAGGGAAAAGCACTAAAAAACAAATTGAGCAATCTGGAGGCAGATATTTTAAAATTGGAAAAAGAAATTGCTTTGATGGATAAAGATCTTGCTAATTCTTATAGCGAATTATCTTCTAAACCGGAATTTTTTAAGAAATACGAACATAAAAAATCGGAATTGGAATCTAAAATGCAAAAATGGGAAGAAGTTCATTCCACAATGGACAGTATTCAGTAATGAAATGGCTAGGTGTTGGGAAGGCTACATCTAAAGTTGCTTTTTAGTGCAATAGCAAATCCATAATTTTTAAAACACCTAAATGAAAGAACATTTTTTTCAATGCCCGTATTGCTGGGAAGAAATATCGGTACTTTTAGATACTTCCGTTTCAAAACAAACCTATGTCGAAGATTGCGAAGTGTGTTGCAATCCCATAGAAATTACAGTAGCTTTTCAAGATGGCGAAATGATACAGTTTGAAGCCTTAAATCTAGAACAATAAAATTTAAATGGAAATCATAATTTGTTTTAATCCTTCTTGGATGCTTATCCATAAATAATTAAAAAACGATTTGTCTTTATTTCTAATCGCCGTGGCTTTCCCCTCTTTAAAAATTCCTTCTTTTGAAGCTGTATTTTTTTTCACAAAAATATTAGCCACACTGGAAAGGAACCAGTCTTTTTTGTTTTTCTTGTCCAATACTGCTACTTTAAAATTATTATAACTAAGGCGCAAATCTATTTGCGAAGTAGTGTTATTGCCATGAATATTAAAATAGGTTTTGTTCAGGATTCCTTCAATATGAACATTTAAATTAGACTTGGTAAAGGAATTCATTTTTGTGGCATTCAAGACACCTAAAGTCCCTTGTACATGAAATGTGTCAAATGTATTTTTGATGTCAAATTTCCAATCAATGGTAAGCGGACTCTCCTCCATAAAAATAGAAGTGATATAAATGGTAGTTTCTTTTTCTCCTTCGGCATAGGTATTACTTAAATTACTTGCTTTTACATTCAGATTAGAAAAATAAATTTTTCCTGCTGGCTGCTCTCTTTTTACTTTTTCTTCATAGCTAATAGAGCCGTTTTTCACATGCAGAGAATCTATAGTTAAGAAAAAAGGTATATTTCGTATGGCTTCGCTGTATAAGGATTTAATGCTGGTATCGTCGGCTACTAATTTATCTCTATACACATTTAATATGGGATTTTCCATGACGACATCTTTTCCGGAAACTTGAAAAGTTGTGTCCACCACTTTAAAATCAAAGTTTTTAATTTGAAGCGAAGGAATTTGCATATCTAAATAGTCCCTTTCTTTAGAGATTTTAGTAGAAAGTGTTTCTTTATCATAAATGGTTTGTATGGCTAAATTATTTATTTGAAGTTGGTGTTTGTGCAATGAAAAATTGCAATAGGTAAGTTCTTCAAAATCATTTAATTGGTAAAAAAAAGCATCTGTTTGTATTTCTAAATCTGAAAATAAGTAGGGAATTTTTTGTTGAAGTGTAGCATGATTTACGACCATATTTTTTAAAGAAATGGAATAATTTTCTAGAGTTAGTTTTTTGCTTTCGTCCTCATTTAATAAAGTAAAATTTGAATTTTTAATATGAAAAAATTGTAATGTAAAAGAGCAGGGTAATTTTTTACTTATGTTGTCATCCATAAGTTTAGATCTTTTAGAAGGTTTTTCTATAGTGTTTTTCGAATCTATGGAGGGGTTTTGTTGCATTAAAAACGTAGGGTTATTTATTTCTAAAGTGTTTCCCGAAACTTGTAAAGTGGTGTCCACCATTTTAAAATGAAAATCGCTTATGGTATAGGAAGGAATTTTAATATTCCGTACTATTCTTTTTTTAGAAATAGAATCCAAAGGGGAGATAGTATCTTTTATGGTTTGGATAGCCATGTCATTTATATGTAGCTGTTTGTTTACTAAAGAGAATTCTTTTAAAGAGAGTTCCTCGTCGTTGTTAAGGAGGTAATATAATGCCTTGGTTTCCAAGGCTATTTCAGAAAATTCAAAAGGGACGGTTTTTTTTAAAGTGGTTTTGTTTATCACCACATTCTCTAAAGAAAAATGGAGGCTATCCGAATCAAAAAGCAGGGTTTCGTCAATTTTTTTTAAAAAGAAAGCACCGTTTTCTACACTAAATTTTCCGATGTTAAGTTCTTTATTAAATTCTTTATTTGTATTTTTTTTAGAGTTCGTTTTGGTAGTGTCTTGGTATGCAAGTATTGTTAAGTCGCTTAGTGTGATACTTCGAACAGCAATTTTATCAAAAAAAAGATAGTTCCAATAGCTTAGACCGGTAAGAGAGGCTTTATTTAAGGATATTGTTGCATTTTTAGTACTGTCTGAGGGATTTAACATGGTTGCCTGTATGTTTTGCAGGGTGACGCCTCCACGAAGGGAGTTCACAGTAATGGTGTATTCATTAATGGCATATCCTTTAGGTAATTGGTTATCGATGGCTTCTTTTATGTTTCTTTCCAAAATTGGATTTAAAATTGCAGGCGCAACAAGGATAGCAATAATAAACACCAAAAGAATACCAACAGCAATACTGATTTTTTTCCTCATCCACTAAAGATACCTAAAATATCATTGTTTCTTAAAGATTAACAATATCTTAGCTATTTGTAAAGATCCATATTTCTGGTTTATTTCGTATCTTGACTACCACAAATACGACCCCTACATGGTATTTCAACTGTTAGAATATCTAAATATATTTTTAATTGCACTTGTTTTTTCTGTGTTGATTTATTATTTCATCAAATCGAAAAGGAAGTAGTACTCCTGCAAATTTTATTTTAGAAAGAAATCAGGATTGTTCTTGCGGAAAAAGAAATCTGTTGTATATTTGCAGTCCGATAGAACGAGATGGTTAGTTGATGGCTAGCCTTTCTTATGAAAAATTTTTTTATCGAAAACGTATCGCGGGATAGAGCAGTAGGTAGATCGTCGGGATCCTATCCGCCGCGGCGGACGCAGGTTCGAGTAAGGAAGGAATAAAATTTAAAAATATATATCGCGGGATAGAGCAGTAGGTAGCTCGTCGGGCTCATAACCCGAAGGTCACAGGTTCGAGTCCTGTTCCCGCTACTCAGAGAATCAGGCAGTTACACTAAGATGTAGCTGCCTTTTTTGATTCCTGTAAAACATTTGTAAAACAAATGATGTGCTTTATAATTAAATAACTTGTACCTTGGTGGAATAGTAAGAAAAAGAACTTGCATTCTGACCAAAAATCTATTCCTTGGTTTCAAGAATAGGAAATTAATTGAAGTTGCCCATTTGACACGATAAATAAATGTTTGTCATAAGGAGATTATATATCTGTTACTGAAACTTTCTGAAAATACTTCCAATTCATATGAGATTCATTGATGTACGGTGTATTCGCCCTTTTTATGTCCACACTCACACATAATTCATAATCGTTTTCACTTAAGAATTTCTTTAATTTCAATTTATCAATCTTTAATGTAAAACCTTCCGAACTGGGTTTATAACGACGTCTTCCGGAAGTATAGGCGTTCTGCCAATGAATAGCTTTTAAATATTCTTGATCTGAAGGATTATTCAGCAAATCAAACAATGACAGCTTATTAAACCCCAACAATTCTAAAAACTCTTTTGCCAACATCGCTTTTGAAATACTTTTTTCGCCACGGAAATTATTTCTAGAAACTTCCAAAATTGGTAGTAAACCATTAATTGGAAAGGAATGAATATTTCTTTCGGAACTCGGCATTTCAAAGTCAAAACAATTAATTCTGGAGATAACTGGGTCGTATTTTAAGTCCTCTAAATCAAAAGAGCGATTGCGTTTCTTTAGAAATGTATAGATGTCAAAATAAGTTGTGTATTTGGTGTCCCTATAACCATCTAAAGATCTTTGGCTTCCCGATTCGAATAAAGTTATATACTCACTCTCACGATTTATAAAAGCCTCTATCAGTTTCTGAGAGTCCTTAAATAGCATAAATTCATCAGGGGGGGACTTAGGCAACCAATTAATCATTTTGGGACGACTAACTGGATTAATGAGAAGAATTAGAGGGTCATAAAGTCTAAATTTCTTACTCAATTCTTTCACAAAAGATTCATCAAAACAACCTCTCTTAATTTTCTTATAGACTATTTCATTAAGACTGTTTTTGACTTCTTCGTAATAATTTGAGTGTATTTCAATTACATCGAAATTTGTATTTATATTATAATTTCTATGCACAATACCTTCCGCTTCGGGATCGTAATTCCTCAAACCCTTACGCTTTTTTAAATCTGTATAAACTTCTTCTTGAATTATTTCGTCACATACATCGTTCTGATTAATCGTATATAACAATTCGGCTTGAAACTCAGAATAAACAAAGTGTGCGCAATTTTCATACACTATAAATTCAGTTGGTAAAATAATAGTACTAGGTTTATCAATATTCTCTAAAATAGTATACTCACCTATAGTTAATATTTTTTCGTCTTTCTGAATAAGTAAAGTGAATAATGTTACCGATAACTGAGTAATATTAAAATGTTTAAAGCGTAGAAACGCCCATATCTCTTTTTTATAATTAATTAGTAGTTCGGGTTTTTTATTTGCAACACCAATAAGTACAGTGAGAATATGTTCAATTTTATTATATGTGAATTTAATGAAATCTATTTTTATAAATTCTTCAAGATATTCAGTTTTTGCAAGAAATAAATCCAATAAAGATTCCATTGCGAGTTCACGGATTTTAATTACTGGATAATCAAAAAGACTTATAATGTATTCAATGATTATTTCTGAGTATTTTGTATTTGAAGAAAACTGTTCTATAAATTCATAATTTGTAACTTTTTTGGGTAACCCTTCTGCTAAACCTTGATTATATTCTAAATTTGATTCAAAGTAAGTTTTAGCAACGCTATTATCACTAAAGTATGTTTCATATTCCATAAGCCTATCAATACTGGAAATAAGTTCATAGAAATACTTAGCTTTCTGTGAAATAAAACTTTTAAGCAAATATCGCTTTCCAAAGTTTGTGTCTGCCATTATCAACGTTTCTACCACATTAAAACCTAACTTATCTTTGCCAAAACGATCTGAAAACAATAGATTATCATATTCTTTATCAGCTATATCAGCAAGCATTTGCTTTGCTTTTTCAGGTTGGATGTTAACCATTCTATTGGCTAAAGTTAATAGCGACCTTGAGTAAGAGAAATCTTTAACCCATCGATCTAAAAATTCTTCTATATTTTCTTGCTTCATCAAAGAAGCTTTTCTAACTATATAATCCACCTCATCTTCTGAAAGAATAGAGGATAGAAGATAATCTGTATTTCCATTAATGTTTTTGTAGAGTTCTTCTATAACTTTATTTAAATCACATTTTTCATAAATATATTGTTTAAAGTTTGCTTCAGGCAATACCTTATTAATCCGATCACATAAATTTTTAAATTGCTGCTCAATTACATTTTTTTCAAGGTGAAAACCTTTGATATATGAGACTTCATTTTTAAATTCAATAAACAGTTGGATAATCTGTTTTGGAAGTATTTTTTTTTGCTTTGATTTGGAAAGAATATTAAAATAATCCTGAAAACTTTCTTTTAAAGGGTAATATTCATTTCTTATACTGGTCTTTCTATGATTCTCAATACGTATACTTAGAAGCGATTCCAATGTAGAATTGAATTTTTCAAAATCATTATTGAACAACTTTAAAAGCTGTTCCTTTGTGGGCTTGGAAAAATCCACAAGAAACTTACCCTTATAATGGATTTTCTTTCCACTTTCTTCATTTTTGAACGCTATTTTAGGTAAAAAAAATCTTGTGGGTCTAAATTGTAAGATTCTAGTATTTTATATATTTTTTCGAATTTTTCAGGCTCTTCATGCTCAACTAGTAAATTAAACTTGAGCTCATTCAAAATTGTGGGTAAAAAATCTCTTTTCTTAATTTCTAATAAACGCTTTAACAATTCTGTAGACAATTCCAAAAATTCGCTTCGCGATGTACCACCAACATCCCATTTGGGTAGTGTTTTTACAACTGAAAATAATAGTAGTATTTCCTCTTCACTAGCCTTCTTAATCATTGGCATCAATACTCTAGAAATGGCTTCACTTCTATCCACGTTATTTTCTTCAAAATCTAACAGCTTAAAAGCAAGGCCTGGGTAATACTTGCCCGTAAAACTAATAAGGTCCGATTTTGAAATATGGTTCATTCTTCCATTACCTGCAAAAGCTAGCTGAGTTTGAAGTGAAAAAACGACTTTGAGCCTAGCTAAAGTGTTTTTAGGGTCTGTTTTATGAACTGCTTCTAGGGAATCGGTAATGTAACTTGCTTGATAATCCTTACGATAGCCAACACCAAAGGCAATAATGATGAATTCATTATATAGTCTCATAAAATCATCTTGGAAACCACACATTCCGAAAGTTTCAGCAATTTCACTAAGATTTTCTAGTAATGAAGCGGTATCTTCCTCTTGTCTAACGATGTGTTCTGAATGCTGAATGATTTTAAGAATTTCAGCATTAAATAAATCTTTATGTTTTTCGTTTAAGGCCTTTGCAAACCCAATACCAATCGTATGGTACCTATAACCATCATCACCAGCTTCTAGTATAAACCAGTATTCAATAAATTTCTTGAGATTACTTTTATTTAAAGATTCTATTGCAAATTGAAATAAGTTATCAGTAAGTAAATTCAAACTGCGTTGTATAAAATGACTATCACCATCATAATCCATTAAACCATAGCTTCTTTTTTGCAATAAAGTAGGATGTTTTATATATAGGGATTCTAAAGATTTTTTAAGCAATTTTAATTTTGACAATTCGGAAGCCTTATTTGTCTTAACTTCTTTCCAGAATAGTGAAAGGCTCAAAATTGACTCGTAAATTTCGAGAGCTGGACTCTCAAGTATTGAAATCCTTAGCTTTACTATATTTATAGTGGAAGGCTCAAATATCCACACGGGTTTAAGTAAATCAAATAAAGAAAAAATGCTTTCCTTTATTTTATATGTCATCCGACTATTTTCAATGATTTTATTTTCAATTATTGGCAATACTATGTTCGGTTTTGGAAATATTTCCCTAATTTCTTCAAATGTCATAAATGAAGAAAAGTATGATATCTGGCTGAGAAGATCTCCATTAGATATTTGTTTGAAGTCAACTTCTCCTAACAGGCTCAGAGATGTGTCTTTATCATCTTTTATAAAAAATCTTGCGAGTGTTATTTTTACTTTTACAAGAATTCTCATATCAGTAAAATTAAAATCATTCAATAATTTCAGTTTATTATATTCCTTGTGCAATAATAGGAAGTTGATTAATTTTTCTTTAATCTTAAAATTTATATTCTTATTTTTTTCTTTTGAATAGTCGGTTTTTTTGAAATTACGTGTATTATTATCAGTTTTTTTCCAAGTTATTGTATCAATTTTATTAAATATCGTAACCGGATTTTTTTCAATCAATATATCTGCTTTTAAACTCCGCACTAATGCTTCATAACTGGTATCAGAAGTTTCCTTTCCAAGGCCACGCATTAAAATGGTATTAGGCAATAATTTTTTAAATTTTAGGTGATATAGATTTAAAAAGTGATAAAAATAATCTTTGGAACCTATCAGAAAATCGCCATCCCATATTGCTCTAAGACTATTTTTAACGTAGCCTGCTTTTAAAAACAATATTGGTAAATCTATTGGGGAATTTTCAAAATTCCATTCAATATTTAAAATTCTAGCTTTTAAAAAACATAACCGAATAAATTCCGATAAATTCAAAGTTTCTATGGCAGCATTGTGGGCAATTTCAATATTTTTTTTTATCTCATCCAAGGGTCGTAAATTAAACCAAGCATTTTTTATCCAAGTGACATTCGCTACTGTTAAAATTTTATTATAATTTTCAGCCTCGTACAAATGAGAAAAATAATTTCTAAAAGCCTCGTCAGTATTAGGATTTTGTTCATAATATTCAATCAAAGCCTGACCATAATTCACTTTAATATCTCCAGTTTTTCTAAGTATAAATTCCCTAAAACTATTGTGAAATATACTATAGTTTCCAGATTCGTTACGCTTAAGCAAGTGGGAAAAAGTATTTATAACTTGTGTAATTTTAATTTTATCAAGGTCAACACCTATCTTTGCGAGAATATTGTTTATAAGTTCAATACTGGTATTTTCTTTCCTGAACGCCAAAAAGGACAACACCCATTTCGCATATTCGCTTAATTCTATATTGCTATATAAATATTCGTGATAGGTATCAATTTCACCACCTTTTAATTCAGGAAGATCTTTTAAAATCACTTTATATTTATTCTTTTCAGTTTTTAGTAGCAACTCAGATATGTAATGCAGATATAAGGGAATACCTGGATAGGGCGGACAAAGTGAGCCACTTGCGGCGGATGAAAGTGAGCATAGCAAAGTAATTGCTCAAAATCGATTCATTTGAAGTTAAAATTAGTGATTATTTTTCATTTTTTT
>Ga0210014_1000026_pt1 | contig 126999 bp, 118 predicted proteins | sample CryGeymeta201519_FD_183983 | JGI IMG/M metagenome (GOLD analysis project Ga0210014, IMG submission 183983) | Groundwater microbial communities from Crystal Geyser aquifers in Utah, USA - Crystal Geyser metaG 2015-19 (SPAdes) (version 2) | ecosystem: Environmental > Aquatic > Deep subsurface >...
TCGACATTCCCGACATCTTTATGCTCATATTTTTTTCTTTAATAATCGATTCTCTGGTTAGTAGCGGACAAGCCACTTGAGATTTTGCACTGAGCCGATTCCCGCTCGAAGGTACGTGTAACTTTTGGCCCCATCTGTCTGCGGAACGATACCAGCACTCCTCACATGTCCATCGCTTCGGATGATTCCAGAACCTATCGATCCCCACGTCTGGTGTGGTTGTGGATTGCTTCCGCTGAAGGAAAAAGAATCTCTCTCATTTATCTGCGTTCTCGGATCGTCTGCAGGAATATTATCGAGGACTGACCCACCATAGTGTACCGATTCATTGCAAAGCGCATAGCCACCGATGATTATGGCGGAGGCGCAAGTCCTGTTCGTTGTGGCGTTACTCAAGTTCGTGTATACCACCCGAACTTCAACCCCCGCCTTTATAGACTCGATCAAGTCATAGTTTGCAACACCCATCGTGCTCTGCACCAAATGCCACCGGCCATCCGTAAGACATTCATTCTTGTTCTTCCAACCGTTTATAGCGAACTGAGTGCAATCGGAGACATACTGCCGGAGGCTGATATTCCCGTTCGGTGGAGTCATTGTTGGTCCAACCCAGGCTTGGGCGAACTGGAGACCAAATCCGAAGATTACACCAAGAGAAACGACCTTGAACCAGTAGGTAACTTTCTGGCTGATACTTTGCTGTTTGTGCATAGACATTTTTATTATGATTTATATTTACGATTTAATATTCACAGTTCTCTGCCAAAAGTATACTCCAGAAATATTTTCTTCGCAATGTTTCTATTTTACAAAAACACACTGATGCGATACTTCGGTACAGATGTATTGAATATCGCCATCCTGATCAGTACGTCTGATGACGATGTGTTTTTCTTCGAGACGCTTGAGGACGTCGGGACTCGGATGTCTATAACTATTCTTCCCTACAGAGATGATGGCTTCTTTGGGAGTGATCTGACCCAAGAATACACTGCTCGTCGAATAACGTGAGCCATGATGAGACACTTTCAAAATATCTATCGGACCTGTATTGGGTATAAACATCTCTTCACTCGGTAAATCTCCTGTAAAGAGCATCATCGTTTCTCCGTATGTAAAACGTATCACCAGACTCCCCTTATTGGATTCTTTGGTTTCTGGCGGAAGAGGGGTATCAGGGAAAAGGACTTCCATGGTGCCACCTCGAGGCAGATTGATGAGACTCCCCTCAAAGATACGATCTTTGGTAACGTGGTTTTCTTCAAGACTTTTTCTCAGAAGCGAAAAAATATCAGTTTCACTCTCGGCACCAGTGAAAAGAAACTGATTCACGGTATAGGTGCGTGCGAGATCAGGCAAACCTCCAATATGATCGGCATCAGGGTGAGTAGCAATGACGGTTTCTATTGTGCGGTCCCAGAACGGTATGTGGCGACCCAGATGAGAGAGGAGATCTTTACTCCTTCGTCCTCCATCGATAAGTATCTGGTTCGATCCCTGAGAAATGAGGATGGCATCCCCTTCTCCGACAGAGAGAAAGGTCACCGTCGTTATGCTTTCATAGCGATGAAACCAAAAAAGAGACAGCGTGATCGTACTTGAGAGAAGTATAAGAAAAATGAAACTACTGTATATCTGTCTTTTTGACATAGGAACGAAAAATATATTTTCTCAGAAAGAAAAAGAGAAGACACAAAAGAACATACCACAAAACAAAGATACTGAGAGGAAGCGTCACTACCTGCGAAGCACCCTCTCTCTTCCCAACCTGCTCGACACTAAAGGTAATCATCCGAAGGAACAGGTAGGCTATCCCAGCTGGCAGAATATGCAGTCCAGGAAGGATGAGAAAGGAGAGAGCAGTAGCAAACGATGTCATCATAGCATACGGTACGAAAGGGAGGACAAGCATATTCATCATCAGAGCAAAAGGTGAGAAAATATGGAACTGATAAGCGATAATAGGTCCAACAAAAAGTTCGACAGAAAGAGTGAGGAGAAATATTTCTAGTAAACCTTTTCCGAAGAATGGTTTGGGGAAATATACTCGAATAAATGGAGCCGAAAGAATGATTGAGAGTGTCGCCAAAAAAGAAAGTTGAAAACCAATATCAAAACGAAGCAGAAGCGGATTGAAAAGAAGCATCGTTGCACTGGCCAAGGTAAGTATATGGATTCCCGAAGACAAGCGCCCAGAAAACAATCCTAGAAAAACACAACTTCCCATAATACCCGCTCTCACCGCCGAGGCTGGCGCTCCCACAAGAAAAACAAACAGTACAATCGATACGAGAGCAAACCAGAGCGCTTGCTTCCGCCACAGCCCAAGAAAAAGACCGAAGATAATAAACCCCTGTGCGATAAGAGCAATATTATAACCAGAGATAGCGACGATATGTGTGAGTCCAGTAGTTACGAAAGCCTGAGAAAGTGCTTCGGGTAAGCGATGATCTCCACCTACCAAAAGACCCAAAGCCAGCCCTGATTCTGGTGCCGGAATACTTCGTTCCAAAGCGCGTTCGAAAAATTTCTTGGGAGTAAAGAGGAGTGTATACAGTTTCGAAATATGGTCTGGCAAGAGCGGTGTAAAAACGGTCGCTTTCTCACATACATAGGCAATGTTTTCTTTGGCAAGAAACATACGGTAATCAAATGCGTCATCAAAATTTTTTGGCAACGAGAGGAGACACGAAAAATCTATTCTCGCGCCCCTTGATATATCCAGTGTTATTGGTGCGTGCCAGAGTATTTTCTTGTTTGGACAAAATGACGAGGTACACACGTCGGTCGAAAGAATAACTTCCTCAAAAAAATTTTTCATTTCTGGATCACTCACCACTCTCATACTGCCGGATACCGTTCCAAGAGGAAGGTGCACTTCACGAAACTCATCAAGTGATGCTCTCACGGAAAAAATACCGAAGAAAAAAACACCAAGAAAAATGAAAAAAACAAACATCAGTCGAGAAGGAAAAGAAAGTGTCAAAGTAATCCAAAGTGCGAAGCAAAGAAGTATCGCAAACCACGGCACAAGAAAAAAGGAGCCCACAAAGACTCCTAAAATAAAACTGATGCACAGAAAGAAGAAAAACTGATCCTTACGCATATGAGAACATTTCCCAAAAGATATTAAGGCATTTCTATCACTTTTTTCTTGCTTTTCTCACCCGATACAACACGGAGTAAACTCGGTGCAATACCAAAATGTTTTGCGAGCAACTTGATAAGAAGAGCATTTGCCTTGTCATCCACCGGTGGTGCGGTGAGCCTCACAGTATACGTGAGAGCAGAAGTACACTCCACTTCGTTCTTGGATGCACGAGGAATCACTTTCACAGAAATTTTGGTCATAAAGATTTTTCTACCTTTTTTCTCAGGAAAAATACAGTTTTCTATTTCTTACCAATGGTTTTCTCAGAAGTGAAAAATATGAATAGAAAATAAGGAAATATTCTTATTCTAGTGTCTCAAGCGCCTTGCGAAAACTCTTTGCGCTTCCAAAAGATTTATAAACACTAATAAACCGAATATAGGCAACCTGATCAGCTTCTTTCAATTTCTCCATTACCAGCGTCCCTATTTCCTTGCTCTGAATTTCGCTCATATGTTTCTCGTGCAGTGCGTATTCTATTTCACCAAGAATTTTCTCAATTTTTTCTTCCGCTGAAGGACGCTTCTCAAAAGCACGGCGCAACCCCTTTTCAATTTTTTCTCGATCATATTCTTCTTTGTGTCCATCCTTCTTCACAATAAGTAAATGAAAAATTTCTATCTCTTCGTACGTACTGAAGCGAGCATGACATTTCTCACACTCACGACGACGACGAATAGCGCGACCTTCTTGGGTATCGCGAGAATCCACTACTTTCGTTTCAGTATGATTACAAAATGGACAAAGCATAAAGAAATATTCTATAAGCGAAAAAGAAATGAACGGCATCACACATCATTTATACTGCATCTTCTTCTATTATACACCGCTCTTTCTTTTCAGAAAAGAAAAGATGCTCCCGTCAAGAGGAGCATCTTCTCTGCGGAAAGAAGAAAAAAAATTATTTCTTCATTTTACGACGAATAAATGCGGGGATCTCCAAGTCTTCTGTTTCAACCAATTCTTTGGATTCGGTGCGAGGGTTCATAGTACGTGGTTGAATTTTTTCTTCGATAATCATCACTGGTTGCTCGACTCTGCGAGAAGAAAAATTGAGAGCATCTTCCTCATCATCTTTCTCTTCTTCTATTCGAGTATGCGTACTGGTAGAAATGCTCGGCGTCGCTGTATAGCGAGACTGAGCAGGAGAAGAAGTAGATGTTTCTCCAATATTCACTGAAGAGGAACGGTTGGTAATGAGTCCGATCGATGGTTCACTCACACGTGCTGTATCAAAACCAGTAGCCACAACCGTAATCTGGACTTCTCCTTTACGGATTTGATCATCAGCCACAGCACCAAAAATGACTTTTGCATTCGGATCGATATTCTCTGTGATGATATTGGCCGCTTCACTGATTTCGAGCATCGTCACATCACTGGATCCAGAGATATTGAAGAGTACGCCTTTGGCACCGTCAATAGAAAGTTCGAGAAGAGGACTGTTAATAGCAGCCTTGGCAGCCTCGACAGCACGGTTATCGCCAGAAGCGATACCAATACCCATAAGAGCGCTCCCACTATCTTCCATAATTGCTCTCACATCAGCAAAGTCGACATTAACCAAACCCGGCTTCGTAATGAGATCAGAAATACCTTGTACGCCTTGACGAAGCACATCGTCAACAATACGGAAAGCATTGATAAGAGTCGTTTTACGATCGATGATAGAAAGCAACTTATCATTGGGGATCGTGATGAGAGTATCCACACGATCCTTGAGATTTGCGAGCGCTTCTTCAGCAATAGCACGGCGCTGAGATCCTTCAAAAGCAAATGGCTTGGTCACGACGCCTACCGTCAGTGCTCCGAGCTCTTTGGCCGTTTCCGCAACAATAGGTGCAGCGCCAGAACCCGTACCACCACCGAGACCACAGGTCACAAACACCATATCAGCACCTTTCAATACTTCTTGGATTTCATCACGGTTTTCTTCAGCTGCTTGACGACCGATTTCTGGATTCATACCCGCTCCCAATCCTTTCGTCAAATTTTTTCCAATGTGAATTTTTTCTTGGGCCTTCGAATTGTGGAGTGCCTGAGCATCGGTATTGATAGCCACAAATTCCACACCCTTAATTTTTGCATCGATCATCCGTGAAATACCATTCCCACCGGAACCACCAACACCAACAACCTTAATCTTTGCAAATGTCTCAATATCGGGTTTAATTTCTGCCATATGTGTACCCTTAAAAAAAGTTGGTTAAGTATAAGAAATAATGCTCTTGCAATCTTTTTTTGATTTTATACCCTAAGAAGGAGGTGCTTCTTAAGTAATTACTCTATCACACGGCACAAAACAGTGTCAAGACAACAAAAAAATATGGATAAAAATACCCAAAATACGCTCTTTGTATTTTTATGTTTTTTCCTGCAAACAAATCGGTTATGGCAAGAATTGCTTCAGCCATTTTCTGATCTTTTCTAGTATACCATATACGCTGGATGGAAGTATACCCCCTCCTTTACCAGAGCTATAGCTCAGTGTAGAATTTGTTTGAGCTAAGAGAAGAAGTCCGACAACCGTCGAGAATGGTGGCGTATCCACCTGATCAAGCATTCCTCCGAGTGGTTTCGGATATCCTATTTGCGAAGGAAGACGCAATACTCTTTTTGCTAAATCGATAGAGCCAGGAAGAAGCGATCCTCCTCCAGAAAGTACAACGCCACCAGGGAGCAATCCTTCACGATGAATTTTCTTGAGTTCTTCATTCACGAAAGAAAAAATTTCTTCGAGGCGTGCCTCTACAATCTCTGCCACATGTTTTGTAGAAACATATACATCCTCCTGAGAATCAAACAAACTGAGATCAATTTCATCTTTTTTGTTAATTTCTTCAGGAAGTGCACTCCCAAACTTCACCTTCACTGCTTCAGCAACTTCAATAGAAGTACGAAGACCGATAGCAATATCATTGGTGATGTGACCGCTCCCAACAGGAAGAACGGCAAGATGAAGGAGATCGCCATCTTCAAAAACAGCAATTGATGTCGTGCTTCCACCGATATTGACCAGCACGGTACCAAGTTCTTTCTGACGGACTGATAATACCGATTCGGCGCACGCCAGCGGTTCAACTACGAAACTCTCTGCTGAGGTACCTGCTTGATCAAGACTCCGTGCAATGTTTTTCAAATAAGACGTACTGCCACTTATTACCAGAGCATTCATCTCAAGGCGCACTCCTTTCATACCGACAGGATTTTTGATATCTTTCTGATCATCAAGTCGATAGTTCTTGGGAATCACGTGAATAATTTCACGATTGAGTGGCATCGTCAGTCTTGCTTGGACTTCTTCAAGTACGCGCGCCATATCATCTTCTACCACTTCGCCATCAGCACGACCTACTGCGATTACTCCCAGCGCATCCTGACACACGATATCGGTACCGCCCACACTCACCACAACACTCTCAGCTGCATGTCCTGCCATACGTTCTGCTTGTTCGAGAGCGCTGTTACAACATTTTGCGACACTATCAGCATCTACTACAATTCCTCTTCGCATACCCAAAGAAGGCGTCGCTCCAACACCTATAACACGAAGTGGTTCTTCAGGAGAAACCTCCTGAGCAATGACGGTTCTCACTTCCGAGGAGCCGATATCGAGACCAACATAATAACGATCGCGCGACATAGAAGAATAAAAAGAAAATAATGAGCTTTAATAAAAAATGGAGCTCCTTAATGTATAGTATACCCTGAAAATTCCCAAACGTAAAATAAACATACGCCTACAAATGGAAAGAGGTGAAGAAATACGGCGAGAAAATAACGAGTCCAATCGCGATAGCAGAGAAAGTAGCAAGAAGGACTGCCCCAGCCATCACGTCTTTGATGACTCTTGCGTATGGATGAATCCTCGGTTTCAAGATATCCATCACACGTTCAAGAGCGGTATTCGCAAGTTCGAGAGTCAGTACCAATACAATAGAAAGAAGAAGAAGCGATCGCTCTGAGCCAGAAAGTGGGAAGAGGAACATCAAAAAAATCACAAAAACAGCAACGATGATTTCTATTTGAAAATTTTTCTCATTCCGCAAAGCAAAAAGAAGACCTTTTGTTGCATAGAAAAAACTGCGGGTAAATCTCTCCATAGGAAATATTTTTTTATTTTTATACTCAGCACACTTGTTATGCACCCTTCTCTATAGTATACTCTTTTTTTCCGGTCAGCACATCTGTCACCTGCTCCTGCAAGGTAAACATTTCTTCTTCATGATCAAAACCGATAAGATGAAGCACTCCGTGAGAGAAAATATACGTCATTTCACGCTCAAAAGTCACCTTATCCTCTTCGGATGCCTCCCGAATAAAATCTGGGCACAAAAAAATTTCCCCAAGGAAGATAGGTGATGTTGTTTCTCTCGCAAAGTCTTCTCTTTTTTCGTACTCCCCAAAAGAGAGCACATCGGTTACCTTGTTTATTCCTCTATAGTCTGCGTTCAGTTCTGCAATCTTTTCACGAGAAATACAGGTGACGCTTATATGTATTTCTATTTCGGCAGGAAAAGAAGAAGGAACAAAAGCCGTCAGAGTGCGGAGGGCAACAGTAGCGAAGAAATCTGGAGAGAAAGGCGCATCAACTTCGGCATCATAATCGAGGGCAATATGCATAAGAGTCTTATGCCAACAGCGAATCAACGACGCGTTTCACATCATCACCAGAAGCATTTTTCCCTACCTGTTTCATCACAAGTCCCATCGCTTGACCCATTTGTGCTTTTGCAGTGATGCCGGCTTCGGCCAAGACAGATTGCACCAGTGTATGAAGCTCTTCTTCTGCCATGGCTTGTGGCAAGTATGCAGAAAGAATATTCAGCTCTGCTTCTTCTTTCAATGCTAAATCCTCCCTTCCTCCTGTGCGATATTGCTCGATACTGTCTTTCCTTTGCTTCACCAAACGACGGATGACATCTATCACCTCATCATCAGTGAACGCTTTCGGGTCTTTTCGTTTATCGATAGCGACATTTTTGAGAGCACTCTGAAGCAGACGAAGTGTATCTCTACGAAGCACATCACCTGCTTTCATTGATGCAATAAGGTCTGCACCGAGGGTTTCATATAAAGCCATACTCTTTTCATTCAATAGAATTACGGCTTTATTGTAGCACATTTTTCTTAAACTATCAAAAAAACCACCGACATACGCCAGTGGTTTTTCCCACAAAAAAAGTCTACATTTTCTTCTTGATGTCGCGCAGAGCATCTTCATCAAACTTACCAAGTTTCTTGAGACGATTGATTTCTTTACGAATCTTGACTTTGTAGAGAGCTTCATCGCGTCGTTTCACACGGCTTTGCTCTTCGGCATGAAAACGCAGTTTGCGTACTTGACGGAGCACACCACTTTGTTGCACACGACGTGAAAAACGTCGAATCAAACTTTCAGCTGTTTCCTTCTCTTTTTTTCTTACTTGAATCATATAAACGACCCCCTTTCTCTAGAATGATCTCTATATGTGACCTATACTCCTATACGTCACACAACAGAAATCATTCTCTTTTACTTACTGTGTATATTATACTGGATGAATATTTTCTGCGAGACGTGCCCCTCCAAGAAGATGGAGGTGGAGATGAGGAACCTCTTGTCCCCCATCTTTTCCTACACGAATGAGCAGTTTATACCCTTTTTCAGAAATATTCAAATCCTTCGCAATATTCCGTGCCACCCAAAACATTTTACCGATGATAGGACTATCTTCTTCTGACATCTGGGCGATACTTTGGATAGGCTTTTTTGGAATAATCAGGACGTGCACAGGAGCAATCGGATGAATATCATAGAAAGCCAGCACTTCATCATCTTCATAGAGAAAATCTGTTTTGATTTCTTTACGAATAATTTTAAGAAAAATATTGTCCTGCATACGCATATAAACCTATTAATCCTTTTTTTCATCCTCATTTTCAGAAGTCCGAGCAATATTTACTTCTTTAATCTTCAGCTCCTGATTCGTGTGCAGAATCTTCTTCACCGCTTCAACAAGTCTCGAATGAATAACCGTTTCTTGTGTACCAGATACCATATCTTTCACAATCGCCGTATCATCAAGTGCTTCCTTCTGTCCGATGATGATTGTGACTTCTGCACCCATACGATTGGACACACGCATTTGTGATTTCAAGCTCCCTCGTCCGAAACTCTCTGCAATAAGAATACCATTCTTCTCTAATTCTGAGAAAAGTTTCAAGCTTTTTTTCTTCGCCATTTCCCCAAGTTGTGCCAGAAAAACACGCGCCCTCGGTTCCTGATATGGTTTCACCTGTGTGCGCTTCATTTCGAGAATTACTCTGTCGATACCAAGAGCGAAACCAATCGCTGGTGTCGCTTCTCCACCCATCATCTGCACCAGTCTGTCATAACGACCACCACCACCGAGTGAGTATTTCTTACCATCTTTGTCTCCAGACCAGATTTCAAAAACCGTTTTCGTATAATAGTCGAGTCCTCGTACGAGGCGAGTATTGATGACATACGGAAGTTCAAGCTCATCAAGATATTCAAGAAGATGTTTGAAATGACTCCGTGATTCTTCGTCAAGATAATCAATGGATTGTGGTGCCTGAGCAGTAAGCTGGATACATTTGTCTTCCTTACAATCAAGAATTCTCATCGGATTGGTCGAAAGCCTCTCACGACAATTCTGACAGAGCTTACTTCGCTGTGCCTCCAAGTAACGTACCAATGCCTTACTGTATTCTTTGCGTGATTCTGGTACGCCGATGCTATTGATCTGAAACTCGATATTTTTGAGTCCCAGTTGTTGCACGACGCGGTACGCCAGCTGAATGGTTTGTGCATCAAGTATGGCATCATCTTCACCATAAAGTTCGAAGTTTCCTTGCCAAAATTCTCTATAGCGACCTTCCTGAGGACGATCATAACGATAGACTGGCCCCAAAGAAAAGAGCTTCACTGGCTTGGGCAGAATACCCATACCATGCTCAATATAGGCACGAGCAATACCCGCAGTGAACTCCGGACGCAGAGCCACTTTGTCGCCACCACGCGTCGTGAAGGTATACATTTCCTTATCAACGATATCTGTAGAAGTACCTATCAAACGCGTGAAAAGATTCTCATATTCTACGAGCGGAGTATCGATGCGTTGAAAACCATATTCTTGCGAAGAGTGTGCAAGCACTCTCCTGACACGTTCCCAATACGGCTGATCTTCGGGTAAAATATCTCGCATACCACGAAGCGACCGAGGGATTATTTTTTCTTCTGCTTTTGGAGACTTCTTCACAGAAATCTTCACAACTCCTTTTTTCTTCTCTTCCTTCTTCGTACTACGATCTTTACTGACCGAAACTTTTTTCTGAACCATAACGGTGTGCAATTAAGAATGAGAAATTAATAGAGTGTAAACACACTGGTTGGCCATGCTCTAAGAAGCACTCTGCCAATAATTTTATCTTTGTTCACTGGACCAAAAACACGAGAATCATAACTATACATTCGGTTGTCCCCCATAACATAATATTCATCCTGTTTGATTTGTCTCTTTGGGGTGTCTTGAGTGAGAATATTTACTCCAATATACGCTTGTTCATTGAGAATGAAACCATCCGGATGCTCTGTATTGTATACATACACCTTCCCCTGTTTCACCTCTACTGATTCACCTGGCAGACCAATAATACGTTTGATGAAAAATTGTTCTGGATTCTTTGGATAACGAAACACCACAACATCTTGGCGTTCGATAGATTTGAAAGGACGAATGACGATATCTTTACTCAGGAGAGTGAAATCTGTTTGCTTGTAACCAAATTCACTGACTACGAGGTACTGACCATCGTGGAAATTAGGATCCATACTCGAACCTTGGACAAAAAAAGGCTGGAATAAAAAGACACGAACCGGTATAATGATAACGATAGCGAGAATAAAGACTTTGATCATTTCAAAGAGAAGACTCCCAAAGCCTAAATATTCAGCATCTTCTTGTTTTTTTTCTTGATGTGTATTCACAATAATACTTTTTAAAAAATGAGATATCTTTTCTTGAAAAATCAATGGAAAGAAAACACTCATATTGTAACAGATTTTTAGCACTTTTGCAAGCGGATAAAATGCTTTATATAAGGGAAAATTAGAAGAATATGGACGGACTCATCAAAAAAGAAAACCCAAAAAAGTATCTTGCGTCCTCACCACACGGAATAATTTTACCCGAGGAAACAAGAATACCTTCCGCACAGTACAACGAAAACCTTCTTTTTCGTCCAAAAAGAAAAACTGCTTCCCAGCAAAAACGCTTCCTTCCCAAACACTTTTTCCTTTTTGCATTCCTTGCCTTCTTTCTTCTTTCTTGCTTTGCTGTTGCCTTTGCTCTCTACAAGGGTGTCTCACTAGGAAGAGAAATTCAGATTGAGAACACTTCTGGTAATTCCTTCTTCGCTGATATGAAACATCTGGCTACAGCACTCATCACAACAAAAAGTGCTCCGCTCCTCGGGGAGGAAAATGGTCGTATCAATATTCTGCTTCTCGGCCGTGCTGGAAATCATTATCCAGGGAAGAATCTTACTGATACCATAATGATACTGAGTATCAATACAAAAGAAAGAAAAGTCGCCCTCTTGTCACTTCCACGAGATCTCTACGTCGAAATTCCTGGTACGGAGCTTTTCATAAAACTCAATGCTCTGTACCAATACGGACTCAGTAACGGTGATGGAATAAGACCTTTGCGAACAGCTATAGAAAATATTACAGGAGAAGAGATTCACTATTTCTTCACACTTGATTTCGATGGATTCGAAAAAGTAGTAGATGCTCTCCATGGGATTTCAGTGGATGTTGTGAGAGATTTTTATGACCCTCGTTATCCTGGGAAAAATTATAGCTATGAAACTTTCGAGATTAAGAAAGGCTGGCAAACGCTCGATGGAGCAACAACCCTGAAATATGTGCGTGAACGACACAACGATCCAGACGGTGATTTTGGAAGGGCTAAGCGCCAACAACAAGTGATCTCAGCCATCAAGGAAAAAGCTTTCTCTCTGGGAACCCTCTTCAACATCGTGATGATAAATAACATACTCCATGTCTTAGGTGAAAGTGTTCAAACAGATATGCCTCCTACTGATATGGAGGGTTTGCTCACCATTATTAGAACGCTCGATACAAAAAATATCACCACCTTCGTGGTAGATGCCTGGAAAAAAGAAAGCTTGCTCCGTGTTTCTCACGTAGTGGTAGGTGATGTCTCTGCCTTTATTCTTGTTCCGCGCATCGGCACATGGAATGAGATACGTGATGTCAGTAACCATATCTTCCACCTCGAAGATATCAAGCTTCGAAGAACACAAATAGAAAGCGAACACGCCTCTCTCACGCTCATTACCACTCTCCAAAATAAGGAGATAGCACAGAAGATCGAAACCTATCTTCTGGAAGAAGTAGGTTTCGAAAAAGTGGAGATATCAATCACTTCACTAGAAAATATCGAAGAAAAGAGTATGATACAAGATAGAACAAATATGAGGAAACCGTTCAGTCTTGATGAGCTTTTGAAAAAGCTTTCTTTGGAAAAATGTGGCACCCTCCCTCTCCCATCGTCCAGTCCCACCACAACAACAGATTTTTCATTGATCATCGGTCAAGACCTCTTACAAGAATTTTCTCTCGATGAAACAATAAAAACTGACATCCCCGAAGAAGATTCTTCTTTCGAAATACTCCCTCCTCAAAAGAAACATTCTAAGAGATAACACTTTTTTATATCAAGTATATGAAATGCATCATCGGACTCGGTAATCCAGGAAAAGAATATGAGACAACGCGCCACAATGCAGGATTTTTGTGTATGGATTTTCTCAAGGAATCATTGGGATTCGACTCATTTACTTCCGATAAAAAAATGTCAGCGGAGATAAGCACAGGAATGCTTGGTGGAGAGAAGGTACTTCTCGTAAAACCAACGACTTTTATGAATAACTCCGGTACGACTGTGCAAGCCCTGATGCAATTTTACAAACTGGCTCCAGCCGACATAGTGGTTATCCACGACGATCTCGATATTGATCGTGGCGTGTACAAGACAACTCTCTCTTCACGCCCTGCTGGACACAACGGCGTCGCTGATATTATTGAAAAAATAGGCACTCAAGACTTCTTCCGTGTTCGCCTCGGCATCGGGAGACCTCTCTGTCTTGCTTGCAAAGCAAACGAATCACATATCGAGAACGATTTGTGTGTTTCTCCTCATACCTATGTATTACAACCGTTTAACCAAGAAGAGTACGCTCTTTTACAAACACTGTTTCCTGAGGTACAAAAAGAAATAAAGCATTATTGCTAGAAATTCAAAAAGAGAAAGTCGACTCATACTCACTGAGTCGACTTTTTTTATCTTCTCTATCATTACTTCTTCTGTCTTTCCTTACCAATTATATATTTCTTTTTTCCCTACCTCTTCGCCCACCCAAACATATCATTGAAGTTTGAGATGATCATCTGCACAACATTCTCTGTCTGTTGTGGCGTGATAATCATCCGTTCTTTGGAGATACTTTCATTGCCTGATTTATCCATTGATGTGGCTTTGACAAAATAGACAGAACCAATCTTGAAAGCGGTGAGAACAACGACGTGTGAGGTCGAGAGATCCCCTTCTGTTTTGATGGTGCGTTCTTCTCCTCCAGTGCCTTCTTTGTAGGTGATAGAGGTGGTGGCTGGTTCATCAGTATACCACGAAACGATAGCCTGGACTTTGCCATCTTGAGCCAAAGCCATATCAGTTTTGAGCTGATCGATTTGCGGAGGAGTCGTATCCTGACTGGTGGTGAAATTCTTCACATCTTGCGTGACTTTGTTTCCTGCTTCATCTGATGCTATGATTTTTCCTCCATACGAAGCTCCTGGCTGGAGATTTTTGAGAGTGACAACGTGAGAAAGTGCAAGGTCTGGTTTCCCTTGAGTACCGGTATCTTTGGCATCTTTCATATTAATGAAACTGATGTTTGCATCTGTTGGAACATTCGTATCGAAACTCACTTCTACTTCAGTATCAGAAATGACTTTACTTGATATATCGCTGATAGTCGGGAGAGAACGCGGAGAGAAGGTATAATCAGAGGAAGAGAAAAGGTTATTATTCTGATCTTTGCCTTTGACACGGAAATGATAGAGTTGATTGCCTTGTAATTTGTTTACCGTAATACTGTGTTCCTTGGTCTGGGTAGTACTTTCTTGTTTGTCTCCATAGGTTTCGGCGAGACCGTATTCGACGATGGAAGACATAGCGGTACTCGTTTTCCATGCAAGCGTCGCTTCTCCTATTTTCGTTGAGACAATATTAAGAGAGGAGATGGTGGATGGGGAGGTGGTGGTGAAAGAGGATTCGGAAGAGGTAGTGAGATTCCCTCTGGCGTCAGAAGAGAGAACAACGAAATAGTATTTCGTGCTCGGAACAAGGTTCTTGAGAAGAACCGTGTGATCAGTAGCATAAGTAGTAATAGTTTTGTTCACAATATAATCCCCTTCCATACCACCATAATCCGCAGTAATTCCATAACTCACATACCCATTGGCAAACTCATCTGTTGTCCACGTCACCGTCGCATTCTCACCGGTTACAGCAGAGACACTAACGCTCGAAATGACTGGCGCAATGATATCTCCTCCTTCACTGCCTGAAGCTACTTGTTTAGCGAGGGTTGTGAAACTTCCTTCGGGCGCAACTATTGAGGTGTTCAAATTATCAATGCAGGTAGCCTGGTAATAGTAGGTGGTGAGGTAGAGCAGTGAGGTAAGGGTGATAGAATGTTTCTTGTTCTCGAGGGCTTCGGTCACTGGAGTGGCGGTATAATTACCTGGCGCTGTCCCGTACTCAATACTGCACATCGCTGGCTGGTCGGTGGTCATCGTGATAACAGCATTGGTATCGGTGACGAGAGAAGCAGAGATGCCAGTGATGTTTGAGAGTGGTGCGTGCTGGAAGGTTGGATCCTGCTGTGTTTTGAAAGAGTTCTCTGGAGAAATAACCTCGTTACCCGAAAGATCGGTCGAGTAAGCTTTGAAGTAGTAGGTGGTGTCAGCTACAAGAGATGAGATGATAACGAAATGATCTTGTCCGTACGTGGTAGTCGCTGTCGTCGCAGTATATGGTCCTCCCGAATGAGTAGCATATTTGATTTGACTCGTACTCTGTTCATCAGTGAGCCAGGTGATAGCCACGCGATCGAAGGTGATGACAGAAGCAGACAGAGTCGAGATGACAGGAGGAGTAGTATCTGTTGTGGTAGTGAAGGTATAGAAAATGCCTCCGTTGTTGTCGGTAGCGATGTTGCCATCTACATCTACTGATTTCACGGAGAAATAGTACTGCGTACCAGTGGTGAGTCCGATAATAGTGTGAGAATGAGTTTTGACCATATCACTCGTACCAACTTCAATAGGAGCGACGAGAGCGCCACCAGATACATCTGTGGAATAAGAGATAAACGTCGTGGCATCAATATCAGTGTTCCAAAGAATGGTGGCCTGCGTATTAGCAGCACTGGAGAGAGCGACGCCTGAGATAGCGGGACCAGGATTGGTTGTGAAGGTATACCCCCCTCCTCCATTGTTATCCGTGGCAAGATTATTTAAGGGATCAGCACTCTTGACCTGGTAGTAATAGGTCGTCGCAGGAGTGAGACCGGTGAGGGTTACCTGATGGATGCCTGTTCCTCCTGCGTTATCCGCATACGTTGCGATACCCATTTCATCTGTGAATAATCCAGAGTTAACAGAGTACCCGACAGTCGATGTCGAGAGTTCATCAGTATTCCAGGTGATAGTGGCCTGCGTCGTTGAAACGGCGCTAGAAAGAACGCTGGTCACAATAGGGGGCGTGACATCGGTACCTCCTCCTCCTTCTCCAGAATTTTGGAGACCATCAGCTTTGCCTTGGAGAATAGCTGAGAACCAGGAAGTATTGCCCACAGTATCAATCATCTTAATCTTGTAGTAGTAAAGCGTATTGTAGGCAGTGGTTTCATCGATGTAGTAGTTCGTTGCTCGAGAAGCGATGGAAGTAAGGGGTGAGAAAGTGATGTTGTCCGTGGAACGGTAAAGTTCGTAGTGATCGAAACCATACGGTGGATCAGCGACCGTCTTCCAAGAAATGAAGAGACGCCAAACAGAAGTTGAGGCATTGGACACATCTTGGATGATCATAAGAGATGGGGTTTCGGTAGAGGTGACAGAAGAGATATTTGTTTCATTATTGTAACTATCTCGATACTGTACATACACCGTATCAGGATTGGTCGCTAGTGTGAGGAGCTTGCCCGCATTGTAGGTTTCATAGGTAGCATCAGAAAGATCAGGAGCGAGTCCGACTTTCATCTCGATAGCTGAGTCATCAGTAGCCGAGAGCGTGACTGAGGCTGGAACAAGAGAGGCATCAACGAGAATTGGATGTGCTCCAAGAGTTGGTGCTTTGGAATCGAAGAGAGTGGTATCGGTAGCCGTCGCAATGTTGTTGGCAGCTTCGTTGTCATTCACGCTCACTTTGACCTGAAGTGAGGCATTGTAAATACCAGGAAGATCAGTCTTGGCATCCCAGATGGCTTCATATTCTGTGTAGGTCACTTCATTCACTGATTTGTTCGTGGTAGCACTGGCGGAGAGACTCCCTGATCCAATCGTGACGAAACCTGCTCCGTTGTCATAAGAGAAAGAAGGGGTGATATTGTTTGGAGTATTGGTGCCTGTCGTGGTATCGACATCTCTAACACGGTAGATGATACGCGTCTTCCCCCAGTATGGATCAGATGGGTTAGATATTTGTGATACGGAAATACCATTAGTATCGAAAGCAGTATCAAATTCTGGCTGTGCATTCACCACATACTGGACGCTCGCTCCAGTGAGAACAGGCGTGATTGCTCCACCAGAATTGAGAAAGACCTTGTACTGGAAATATTGATCATCGGCTCCTGTCATCAGAGGATGTCCTGCTATGAGGGTAGTGCCATTGGAAGAAGCATCGAAGTAGCTCGTGCCCAAGCAGTCAGTATAACCACACCAAGAAGCAGAAGCGATGCCCCCCTCGGTACTCGCTGATCTCACCTGAAACTTCACCGTTTCTGTAGCACTTGTATTAGTAGCGGTCCAAGACATTTTGGAAATGAGGTTGGCAAAAGATTCGGCATTGTAGATGGAGGAGGTGAGTTCGCCTGAGCCGTATTGAGAGTAGCCGAATGTCAAGGAATCGAGGGTGGGAGATTTACTCGTATTCCCGGTAGTGAGCGACGCCTGATATTGGATGTACTGATGACTGACAGTGATACATCCACCACTGGAGAGCAGTGCACCATTTGCGACAGCGGTGCACGTATTCCATGCAGGAGCACCGGAAAAATCTGCTGTTGCCGAAGAACGAATTTTGAGCATTGGTGAAGATTGGAAATTGAGCGTTTCTGTCCACGAGAGAGTACCCAAGGCAGGAGCACCCGAGCCGATGTCAATCGAGGCAGAGGTAAAGGTACCGGCAGAGTCGTAGACGGTGGATTGGATGATAAATTGGTAGAAGTTAGTAGTGCCACCCCCTTGGGTCACATAGATGGTATCATCACTGCCGTTTCGGATCATAGTAGATCCATAGGAGAGTGTTCCTGGAGCGTTTGTGAGTGTTGTCCACGTGTTGGTGGAGATGGTGTACTTATAGAAGCCGGTACTGTTATTCCCTTGGGTCACATAGATAGTATCATCACTGCCGTTTCGGATCATAGTGGAGCCGTCCTCAAGTGCTCCTGGAGCGATTGTGAGTGTTGTCCATACATTGGTAGAGATGGTGTATTGGTAGAAGCTGGTACCATAATTCCCTCGGGTCACATAGATAGTATCATCACTGCCGTTTCGGATCATAGTGGAGCCAATGCCGAGTGTTCCTGGAGCGTTTGTGAGTGTTGTCCACGTGTTGGTGGAGATGGTGTATTGGTAAAAAGTGGCAGTATTACCTCCTACCGTGACATAGATAGTATCATCACTGCCGTTTCGGATCATATTAGATCCATAGGAGAGTGCTCCTGGAGCGTTTGCAAGCACTGTCCACGTATTGGTGGAGATGGTGTATTGGTAGAAGCTGGTAGTATTATTCCCTCGGGTCACATAGATAGTATCATCACTGCCGTTTCGGATCATATTAGAGCCAGTGCCGAGTGTTCCTGGGGTAATCGCAAGTGTTGTCCATACATTGGTAGAGATGGTGTACTTATAGAAGCCGGTACTGTTATTCCCTTGGGTCACATAGATAGTATCATCACTGCCGTTTCGGATCATATTGGAGGCAGTGCCAAATCCTCCTCCTGGAGCGTTTGCAAGCACTGTCCACGTGTTGGTGGAGATGATGTATTGGTAGAAGCTGGTAGTGCCAGCTCCTGCAGTTACGTAAATGGTATCATCACTGCCGTTTCGGATCATAGTGGAGCCAATGCCGAGTGTTCCTGGAGCAGAAGCCAGATTCCCTACATTCGATCCAGTCCATACATTGGTGGAGATGGTGTACTTATAGAAGCCGGTATTGTTATTCCCTTGGGTCACATAGATAGTATCATCACTGCCGTTTCGGATCATATTAGAGCCAGTGCCGAGTGTTCCTGGGGTAATCGCAAGTGTTGTCCATACATTGGTAGAGATGGTGTACTTATAGAAGCCGGTACTGCGATTCCCTTGGGTCACATAGATAGTATCATCACTGCCGTTTCGGATCATAGTGGAGCCATTGGAGAGTGCTCCTGGAGCATTTGTGAGTGTTGTCCACGTGTTGGTGGAGATGGTGTATTTGTAGAAGATTGTAGTACCCTCCCCATGGGTGACATAGATGGTATCATCACTGCCGTTTCGGATCATAGTGGAGCCACTATTTACATAACTTGGGCTATTTGCAAGTGACGTCCATGTATTCGTAGTGATAGAATATTTACGAAATCCAGGACCATTCCACCCTTGAGTAACATAAATACTATCTTCACTACTATTCCAAATCATCTGTGAACCCTCCCCAATAAGGGAAGTGTTTGCAAGTGTTGTCCACGTGTTGGTGGAGATGGTATATTTGTAGAAGCTGGTACTGTCACCTCCTGCAGTTACGTAAATGGTATCATCACTGCCGTTTCGGATCATATTAGAGCCATAGAAGAGTACTCCTGGAGCGTTTGCAAGCACTGTCCACGTGTTGGTGGAGATGGTGTATTGGTAGAAGCTGGTAGTATTATTCCCTCGGGTCACATAGATAGTATCATCACTGCCGTTTCGGATCATAGTGGAGCCACGGGAGAGTGCTCCTGGAGCATTTGCAAGCACTGTCCACGTATTGGTGGAGATGGTGTATTGGTAGAAGCCGACTCCGTTCCCTTGGGTCACATAGATAGTATCATCAGACGCGTTTCGGATCATAGTGGAATCAACGGAGAGTGCTCCTGGTACTGCCTTGAGCACTGTATCCCACGTATTCACTGGCGTCGTCACGCCCGAAAGTGAAACACTCGCCCCTGCTCCACTTCCCACTACCATCGTCGAGGCATTCGTCCCATTCCCAAATCCCCCACCGCTCGCAATGTTCTGCGGTATCGTCGTCCCGTCATCAGTGAAGGTATAGTTTGCTACCTGGAGCTTCACATCCGTCCCCACAGTGAGTCCGCTTTGTGCAGAGTACTCCGTCCAGCCTGCTCTATTACTCGTATGATTGGGCACATTTGCTGTCACCCCTCCAGACCAGTTGTTCTGTGTGAAAGTAAAGGTAGCACTCTCTGCTCCGAAAGGTGAGAAGTAGGTGCCTCCTATGATAAGGATAATGAGAAGAGCAGATACCTGTGCTCTCCAATTTCCAGCGAATGTTCGTACGATTGATTTGGAAGTCTTGCTTCCAAATGCCACGAACATCAGCAACAAATGTTTTTTCTGATGAGATTCTTTCCTTATATTTCTTTTTATTGTTCCAAAGAAGTGAGGAATCCAGTTTTTGGAAGCTCGACTTCCAAAAATCATTTTCCTTTTTTGAAGGGTGACATCACTCACCATTCTTCGTTTCTTTTGTGGGATGAGTGATTGCAAAAAAGAAGTTGTTTTTTGGAAAGTGTGCGTGAAAAATACGGAGAATAATCGCGCTGTTTTCTCTGTATGAGAAGGAGAAGAAATACGCCGTGATGGATGAGATATAACACTATCAAAAGACCCTTTCTTTTTCTGGATAAGGGTTCGATATGGCTTTCTTTTTTCTTGTGCGAAGAGAACCTTTCGCATATGTTTCTTTTTGTTTCTTCGTGTTTGAAAAGAGTCTCCTAAGAAAGAAACATCCAGTTAAAGTATATCATAGAGGAGATATTTTTCCAAAAAAATCTCCTCTACCTAGCATACTCGGTCCTATCAAAAAACCAGCCCCTGAGGACTGGCTTTCTGGTGAATGAGAAGAGGCGTATTATTTCTTCTTCTCGTCTTTCTTGTCGTTTGATTTTGCGTCTGCGACAGGAGCAGTTTCCTTCACTACGCCTTCGACTTTGGTGACATCACCTTCGACTTTGGTATTCAGTGCTTCCATTTCTGCTTCACTGCGAGGAGCTTCGACGAGAGCAACAGTGGTATCCATTTCTGTCAGCACTTCAACGCCTGCAGGAATAATCATATCTTTGACCTGAATATGGTCTTCAAATGTCTTGAGGGAAGAGAGATCAACAGAGAGTGAATGTGGCAGATCTTTCGGTAGACAACTGATAAAGAGTTCTTCGACTGGCTTTAAGAGCATACCACCCATTTCACGAACAGCTGGTGCTTCGCCCACAAATTCCAAAGGAATATGCGCTTCGAGTTTCTCGTCCATACGGACTTGAAAAAGATCAATGTGTGAGAAACGATTGGAAAGAGGATCGGTTTGTATATCTTGAATAATAACACTCACTTTCTTTCCTTTCTCAACATCAAGCTCGATAATACTGCTTTCTCCAGCCTTGGCATAGAGTTTCGCAAAAGCAATATAGTTAACCCAAAACATTACTGCCTCGGTCTTATGTCCATACAAAACAGCCGGTACGAAACCCTGCTTACGTATTGTAAAGAGATCTTTCCCCGCTACGTCTCTTGTCTTCACTGCGAGTGTAAACTCTGCCATAAAATTTGCTCTTTTATATAAATTAGAGGAATGCTTCCACTCCACCACGGTGTTGTTTCAGAAATTGATGTGCCTCAAGCACCTGGTCTGACGATACCACTGTATCGAAAAAAACTTTCTTGGCTTCATTTTGCTGTAAATCAGTCAATATCCCAAGACTGACAACACCAAACTGTCCCATCGATACGAACACCATCGATGATGCACCACAATCAGTACAAGCAAGATGGAAAGTTGTTCGCTTCTCATCTTCATCAATCATAAGCATCTTGGCTGGTCTATATTTTTTATTACAGACCGGACAACGAATGATAGACTGCAGATTCTCAATCGGCATTTTCATAAAACGTATATTTATTGCAACGAAAGAAGCAATATATTCGTAAAAAACAAAAAATATCGACTCTTCTTGAGTGCCCATAGTTTATCACGAGAAGAAGACCAAGTCAACCATTCTCTCCTGAAAAGCAAGAGGAAAAGAACCAAAAGAATTTTTTTTCGGTTGCTCCACTTGTCCGAGAAAGCATTCTTTATTCGAAAAATTTCCTATGGATGCCGTAGAGTGAGGGAATATTTTTCGTAAATAAAGAAGAGCTTTTGAGTCTGGAGCAGAGAAAAAAGATTGCTTTTGGTTCTTTTCCTCTACAAGATTGGAAGGATTGCTCTGCAAAGGAGAATACAGGTCTCATACATTCTCTCTTTGATAATGCCGTCACATCGCCCTCAAAGGTTGATTGTTTCTGAGAAGTGTGTATACTACGATAGTAGTAACTCATTAATAGGATATACTCTTATGGCAGAAGAAACAGTCGCTCAAACAGGACATTGTATGAAGTGCAAAGAAAAAAGAGAGATGAAAGACGTCGAAGAGGTAGAGATGAAAAACGGACGCAAAGCAATGAAAGGTCTTTGTGCTACGTGTGGTACGAAGATGTTCAAAATCCTTGGTAACAAGAAATAGCATCAGTCCAATAAGAAAAGAGCCCTACTGTATAAGCAGAGCTCTTTTTTATATACGTCTTTCTCGTTCCATCGCTCTGCCCTAAATATCCAGATTCTTCACTGTTTTCGCGTGTGTCTGGATGAAGCGACGACGAGGCTCAACTTCGTTCCCCATCAAAATATCAAAGAGTTCATCGGCAGCTTCTGCGTCTTCGATGTTCACTTTGAGCATAATACGGTTATCAGGATCCATCGTTGTTTCCCAGAGTTGTTCTGGGTTCATTTCTCCGAGACCTTTGTATCGCTGAAGAGTGATACCGTGAGCACTGGCCCCTTCCCCTTCATTCTCTACAAGTACCACAGCGTCTTCGGCAGATGCTTCTTCTTCAGATTCTTCTTTCTTCGATTTCTTCCCTTTCTTCGTCGACGCTTTTTCTGATGCGAGTTTTTTCATTTCTTCTATGATACGAAGTTTGTCTTCTTCGGTATACGCATACCGTATGTCTTTGCCCTTCTGTACACGGTAGAGTGGTGGCTGAGCAATGAAGACGTGTCCCTCGCGAATGAGCGATTCATAATACCGATAGAAGAACGTGAGCAGAAGCGTACGGATGTGAGCACCATCGACATCGGCATCGGCCATAATAATCACCTTACCATAACGAAGCTTCGAAAGATCAAAGGTTTCACCAATACCAGCGCCGAGAGCGATGATAATCGGTTTCAAAGTATCAGACTTCACGACTTTATCAAGGCTTGTTTTTTCGACATTGACGAGTTTACCGCGGAGAGGCAAGATAGCCTGAAACTCACGGTTGCGTCCCTGCTTCGCACTGCCACCTGCAGAGTCTCCTTCTACGATGTACACTTCAGAACGCTCAGCATCACGTGTGGTACAATCAGCGAGTTTACCAGGAAGCGTCATCCCTTCGAGCGCTCCCTTGCGTAGCACAGCGTCCTTAGCAGCACGAGCAGCGATGCGAGCCCTCACTGTGAGCAAACATTTGTCGATCATCGCTCGTGCATCGTTTGGATGTGTTTCGAGAAATTCTGCGAGTCCCTCAGAAGTTACTTGAGAAACAGCACCCCTCACTTCATTGTTATTGAGTTTGTCTTTCGTCTGTCCTTCAAACTGAGGATTTGCCAACTTCACAGAAATAACTGCCGTAAGACCTTCGCTCAAATCTTCGGAAGTGAAAGATCCTTCTTTTTCTTTGAGTAAATTATTCTTCTTGGCATAATCATTCATCGTGCGCGTCAATGCCATTTTGAATCCTGTCACATGTGTCCCTCCCCCTGGGTTCAGAATGTTGTTGGCAAAAGAATACATATGTTCCTTGAATCCATCAGTGAATTGAAAAGAAACTTCTGTATAAATATCATTCACTGTTTTCTCAATGTAGACAGGAGTCACATTCTTCACAGCTTTTTTTCTATTTAAAAACTTCACAAAAGACACGATACCTGAATCGAAATAAAAACTTTGACGTTCTGCCTTGTACGTTTCTTTTTCATTCATCACTTCCCGACAATCCTCGGCGTGAATACGAATACCTTTGGTAAGAAAAGCTTGGTAACGGAGATATTCGAGGATTTTGTTCCAAGAATAGCTAATCTCAGGAAAGATTTCTGGATCAGCCTGAAAGGCAACCGTCGTACCCGTTGTTTTGGACTTTCCGATGGCCTTCACATCAGCGACTGGTTTGCCTCGATGATATTCCTGCACCCATACCTTCCCCTCACGCATCACCGTCACCCGCGTCACAATCGAAAGAGCGTTCACCACTGATACACCGACACCGTGGAGACCTCCTGATATTTTGTATCCACCTTCACCACCGAATTTTCCTCCAGCGTGAAGCACTGTCATAACAGTTTCCAGTGTTGATTTTTTGGTTTGAGGGTGGATCTCCACAGGGATACCACGACCATCATCCGTCACTTCTACCCAGTTATCCGGCAAAAGACGAATGAGGATACTCGTGCAATGCCCTGCCATCGCTTCATCGATCGAGTTGTTTACCACTTCCCAAATCAGATGGTGGAGTCCCTCAAGAGATGTTCCTCCGATGTACATACCAGGGCGCTTCCTCACTGGATCAAGCCCTTCGAGTACCTGAATCGATTTTGCACCATAACTTGTTTGTTCTTTCTTTGCCATAAAGTCAGTATTGTGGAGAAATTAATATGTATAAAAACTTATTTGTTGGTATGAGAGAGATAGCGAAACGTGAATTCAAGCAGGAGTATCAAAGCAAAAAGAAGAGAGGCATCCCACCATACGAGGATATGCATATACTGAAAAAGAAGCATTCCTGTCAGGAAAAATGAAAGCAGTATCGCCTGCCTAATAATCCCCATCAAATTGGCAACCGTCGTGTCATCACTCGACATCTTTCGATACAGAGAAATGAGGAGGAGGAGAAATATCCCTACCCAAGCAACGAAAAATACGAGAAAAAACAAGGTAACAGCCGTACTCCCCATCTCCTCTGGATCGAAGAGAAAAATGATTCCCATCCATGCAGATACCGTCAGCAATGTAAAAAAACGGATACCAAAGAGATATGAAGAAAGTGACATAGTATTTCGATTGCAAATCCCTTGATCTTAAACGCTCCTTTTCCTATTCTACCTCATTTCCAGAAAAAGAGCAACTCCTTTCTCAAACGATTTTTTGCTTTATTATTGGTCTTTATACTGATTTTATACTCCAGAAAGTAAGAAAAAACCCTGCTTTTATAGCAGGGCACTTTCTTCTGTTAGGCTCTAGAAACGTAGGTTCCTTTTTCGGTATTGATAACGAGTTTGTCCCCTACCTTGATAAACAGTGGTGCAGTGATCTGGAGTCCTGTTTCGAGGGTCACTACTTTCCCTCCGCCCGATGCTGTATCACCCTTGATACCTGGAGGCGCATCAGTGACGGTGAGTGTCACCTTCACAGGAGGGTCGACATTGATCGGTTTTCCATTCCAGTTGAGTACGGACATCTCTGTTCCTTCAACGAGGTAAGATGTCATATCTCCAAGCACTTCCTTCGACAAAGAAAATTGATCGAACGTCTCTGTATCCATAAACTGGTATTCGTCTCCTTCGTGATAGAGATACTGAGCATGAGATTTAGAAATTTCTGCTTCTTCTACTTTTTCTGCTCCTTGGAACGTATAATCGATGATGACGCCCGAAAGCAGGTTTTTTAGTTTCGTGCGCATCACAGCTCCGCCTCGTCCAATTTTGGAATGAAGGTACTCCAAGACAACATATGGTTCATTATTCCAAATAATTTTTTTTCCTGTTTTGATATCGGTCATGTTTAACATAAAAACATATCAACATTATCTACTTATTTGATCACGTAAGGAATAAGTGCCATAAAACGAGCACGCTTCACAGCGAGTGACAACTCTCTTTGTTCTTTGGCTGTAAGACCGTATTTCTTTGGTGGATACATTTTTCCTTGTGAATTGAGAAATCTACGAAGGAAATAAGCGTCTTTATAATCAAGATTTGCGAGCTTCTTGCTCATTGCTTCTTCCATAATGTTGTAATAATAAATGATAATAAATAATAAGTGATGATTGATAAGTGACACACAAAGAGGATAATAGATAAAACGAAAAAGTTTTTCTCAAGTCATTTATCTTGCTCTGTCATCTTGCATCTCTTATCATGCATCTTCTTTAGAATGGTACGTCTTCAATTTTTATTTCATCCCTTTCGTCGTCAAGATTGATGGTTGGGATTTCTTCTTCAATAGGTGCGGGTTTCGATACTGATGGTGTACCCTTGGCGAAACGATCTGAGGGAGCACTCGTACTGTGAGGAGCGCTGTTCCCTCCTTGCGATGCACCCTGGGCACGACTTCCGAGTTGCATATTCTCACCGATGATTTCTGTCGTGCGACGAGTAGTGCCATCTTTGGCTGTATACTCCCTCGTTTGCAGACGACCTTCGATGAAACATTCTTGCCCTTTTGTGAGATACTGACCGGCTATTTCTGCCAAACGTCCCCACAAAACAATATTATGAAATTCTGTCTTTTCTTGTTTGGTCCCGCTTTTATCGGTCCAAAAATTATTGGTTGCTATCGAAAGCGTGGCTACCGATTGCCCCCCAGGAGTGGTACGGATTTCTGGATCACGAGTCACTCTGCCGACAAGAATAACTTTGTTTACGTTCATAAGCGCATTATTAATGACTTATTAAAAAACGATTGATTAAATATCCAATTTTGCTTTCAGTTGATTGTCAATCTCTTCATTGCTCACTTTCTTCGCTTCTTCTTTCGGTGCGACAGGAGCTTGTGGCATCGGACGCATTGCACCACGCTTCTCGTAATGCCCTCCTCGGCTTTCTACTTTTGGTCGTTCAACACGTGGGATGGCTTTGAGTTCTGGCAGGTCTTTTGCAAGAAGAATAATGAAGCGGAGTACATCTTTCGACAATTGTAGCGCTCTATTGATGGTCGCAAGAGGATGTACAGCTACTTCCTGTCCGCTTGCATCTACTTCGTCTTTGTCAGGCAAAGTGAAACGACGGGCAATATAAATACCTCGAGTTTCTTTCTTCACTTCATATGCCATCTTGCGTTTCTCTTCTGTTGCCACAGCAAGAAATGTGCCCCCTTCAGCAGTCACTATTTTTTCCACTTCTTCTTTGATTCTTGGCAATTCACTTTCTTTCGATTCGCCAACGAGATAACAGAGTTCGTATTCAATCATACTTTTGATTGCTTTAATAAATTACTCAAATAATTAAAAAAAATGCCCAGCAGAGAAAACCTACCCTGCGGGGATATGTTTCTTCTAATCCTTTTTCAAGGCGGAAGAAATGTCGGGCTTTCTTTGTTGTATGCGCACTGTATCAGACATTCTCCTTTTTGGCAAGTTTTATCTCTTGCATACTCCTTACTGACTAAACGTCGAGACTGGCAAAAAGCCTGGGCGCTACACACAGAAATTAAATTTTGAACCCTTTTTCAAAAAGTTTTTTCAGTTTTCTTCTCCCAGCTCCACTTTTCCACCACAATTCACGCTTCTTTGCTTCGTGCATAGTTTCAAACTCCTCTGTAAAAATCAGCTCCAATGGCCTCCTATGAGCCGTTGACTTTACTTCGCCCTTACAATGTTGTATAAAACGTGCTTTTACATCTTGGGAATATCCAACATAAGTTTTTTTTATCTTTAAAAACTTTGAAGAAAATAAATATAAAACATACGATTTGAGAGCGGGTAGGGGGAGTCGAACCCCCGTCCTCAGCTTGGAAGGCTGATATAATAAACCGTTATACGACACCCGCTTATTCTTATTACTCTCTATCTTCTGGATACTCTTACTTCCCCTCTTCTACCGTTGTTGCCTGAATACCAGTGAAAGGATCCATATGACGATTCTCTTTAGAAACACCAAGATCAACTAACATTTTCTCTATCGCTTCACTGAAATAGGGCGATCCAACAATATAATACAGACAATTCGGAATATCTTCAATATATTTCTTGAGTATATCAGCACAGATATACCCTCGTTCATCATTCTCTTTCGCGCAAGCATCTGTAGATTTGCTCAGTACAGTCACATAACGAAGATGATCAAGTGCGATATTTTGTATTTCTTCATCAAATGTAGCATCTTTCGTAAAACGATTGGCATACAGAAGAGTGAAGCTTCGCTGACTCTTTTCATATTCTGCTTGTTTCAAGATACTACGTACCGGTGTAATGCCAATGCCTCCGACAAGGAACACTATCGGTCTGTTATCTTCTTTGAGCACTGTAAAGAACCCTACTGCTTTGGTAATAACGACCGTCATACCCGGAGTCATAGCCCAGCATACTTGTTTGAAAGAACTCATACTTCTTCTCATTGAAAAATAGAGCTCAGACTCACAGGGAGCTGAGGATATAGACAAAGAACGAATAAGTCCCCTTTTGTCTATTTCAATTCCTTCAATCTTCGGGACTTCCAAAGCAACGTACTGACCAGCAGTGAAAGTATAACCCTCTGGCTTATCAAAGATAAAAAGACGTGTGCCATCAGCAACGTCACGAACTTCTTTGAGTGTCAGCGTAAATCCCTGCATACAAGCACGAAGACTAATAATTACTCTTTTCAGTATACTCTTTTACGAGCGTCTTGTCAAAATGAATTTCTGCTTTCTCTTCTAATATTATGTCCTTCTTTTTCTATACAATATCGTGCAGAATATTCTCATACTTAGCGATTTCCAAGAGCATCATAAGTACCTCCGCCAGTTTCTCGGTATCATGCCTGATAAATGAACGTGTATGTGCTATCTTGTCCCCTCGAGAAAAATAGACCTTCTCCGCACTCAGAAAATCTGATTGGATGACACGATATGTCCTTTTCTTCTGAAGTGTCTTATCAAAAGACACTAATTCACTTTCTCGCTCATATTTTTTCAGGAGCGTCTTACTCGGTTTCCCTGTGTTATAGGTTACGAAATCCACTCTCCCTTTACCGATATAATTTTCTATCGCCTCGATATAATTATCAAGTGTAAATCCATCAGTCTGCCCCTTTTTATTCACGAGATTGCAATTATAGACCACTTTGGCTTTCGATTTTCGTATCGCTTCAGGAATACCCGTCACCAGAAGATTGGGTACAATAGAACAATAATGATTGCCTGGTCCCATCACAATGAGGTCAGCAGAAAGAATTTTCTCTAAAGCCCGTGGATTGGCTTTGGCTTTCGGTGAAAGATACATTTTTTCAACTCCCAACTTTTGGATCTCAAAGTTATGATTGATTTCATTTTCCCCATGAAGCAGTCCATTGTTCTTAAGTTTGATAAGAAGATTTGTATCACTATTGGTAACTGGAATAACCTCGCCTTTGACATTCAGTATTTTTGCAGCCTCCCCAACTCCCGTAGCGAAACTGCCAGTCACCTTTTCAAGAGCCGAAAGAAAAAGATTGCCAAAACTGTGCCCAGAGAGCCCTCCTTCTTCGAAGCGATAATTCATCAGCGTCCGAAGCATCTCCGATGAATCAGAAAGTGCCACCAGACACTGACGGACATCACCAGGAGGCAGGACGCCGAGCTCATCACGAAGAATACCTGTTGATCCTCCATCATCCGCCATCGAAACAATGGCTGAAAGTTCAATCGGATATTTCTTCAAACCAGAAAGCAGAGTAAAACTCCCTGTTCCTCCACCAATGGTTACTACTTTTTTCATAAGCTTTTACTGTTTGTCCAAAGACCATTTATTAAATTCATTTTTTTCTTCCTCGTCCATCCTTTTATTTGTTCTTCTCGTCGACGAGCAAGAATGAGGGATGGATAACTCTCATAGTATATCAAATATACAGGCCGTCGCATTCTTGTCCAAAGAGATGCTTCTCCTGAATAATGTTCTTTCAAGCGATTCTTTACATTGACTGTTGACCCACAATAGAAACTGTCATCTTTACATAATAACATATAAACAAAAAATGCCCCTTCGACAGGCTCAGGGCACTCGACTTCTTGTATATTTTTTTGAAACCTCACCATAGATATGGGTCGAAGACCATGAGCGGAATTCTAGCGCAGCTGGAATGAAGTCGAATGGTCGGAGCACTCGGAATCGAACCGAGACTACGTGCGCCCAAGGCACGCGTACTACCACTATACTATGCTCCGATAATTACAACCCGCGTCACTCCAACAAGAAGTAAGAGGCGGGTTATAATTCTATCTTTCTTATCAAAGACTTCTCGCGAAGTATCTTCGATATTTTCTCTTATCTTACAGCTTCTTTAAGTGTCTTACCAGCAGTAAATTTTGGAACGGTCATTGCTGGGATAGTGATCTTAGCCTTTGTTTGTGGGTTGATACCTTCACGAGCAGCACGCTTCGAAACTTTGAATGTACCGAAGCCAGTGAGAGTTACTTTATTCCCTTTCGAGAGTTCTGCAGTGATTTCATCAATCATGCATTCAAGCATAGCTCCTACATCTTTCTTCGAAAACTCAGTTTTCTCTACAATTGCGTGAACGAGTGTATCTTTGTTTATGTTGTTCATATTCTCACCTGCCTTTCTAGTTTAGATCATTTACTCTCTTCCTCTTCCTACCAAAAGGATGAGAAAGAAATAAAGATGCTAGTTATCAAACTCCTTCCTCTATTCTAAGCCATTATTTTTAAGAATGCAACCCCTAAGCCTTTTCTCATACATTTCATAGCGGAAAGGTCATTTTTCTATTCACATTTTTCTAACGAGCATACTCCACCGCCCTCATCTCACGGAAGACATTCACTTTGATTTCTCCTGGATATTTCAGTTCTTCTTCGATGCGTTTAGCAATATCACGAGCAAGTTTCATAGCACTCAAATCATCAGTCTTTTCTGGATTCACAAAAATACGCACTTCACGTCCTGCTTGGATGGCATACGATTTTTCCACTTCTGGGAATGTATTGATCAGTGCCTCAAGTTCTTCCAAACGCTTGATATATTTTTCTGCTGTTTCCTTGCGAGCACCAGGACGGGCAGCAGAGATAGCATCAGCAGCGGTCACGATAAATGATTCTGTTGTCTGATGAGGATATTCATCATGATGACATTTCATCGCATCAATAACATTCTGTCCGATACCGAACTTCTCCAAAATACGCATACCAATTTTCACGTGCGTTCCTTCTATTTCGTGATCAACCGCTTTTCCAATATCATGGAGGAGTCCTGCCTTCTTCGCACACGCTACATCACACCCGAGTTCTGCCGCGAGCGCTCCAGCGAGGTATGACACTTCGAGAGAATGAAGAAGTACATTTTGCTTGTAACTATAGCGATAACGGAGACGTCCTAATATATAGAGGAGTTTTGGATGAAGACCGGCAATACCAGCATCGTAGGCTGCAGACTCACCTGCTTCTTTGATTTTCGTATCGAGTTCTTTCTTTGCCTCTTCGACCGCTTCTTCGATGCGGGCTGGATGAATACGTCCATCAGAAACAAGTTTCTCCAGTGCGATGCGAGCAATCTCACGACGTACAGGATCAAAACCAGAAATAATCACTGTTTCCGGTGTATCATCAACAATAAGCTCTACGCCTGTTTCTTTCTCCAAGGCCCTAATATTACGTCCTTCTTTTCCGATAATTTTTCCTTTCACTTCATCAGATGGAATAGCGACGGTCGTTGTTGTAAATTCAGAGACATGCGAACGGGCATACTTCTGAATAATGGTCGCCATAATATTGAGCGACTGCTTCTCGAGCTCTTCACGACTTTCATTCTCGAGTTTTGACATACGCTTCACGAGCGCATCTTTACTCTCCTCTTCGGCCAATGTAAACAATTTTTCTTCTGCTTCCTTGAGAGAAAGCTGGGCTAATTTTTCGAGACGGACGAGTTCTTCTTGATGGAGTTTTTCTGTCTCATCACGAATAGCCCTAATTTCGTCAGCTTTTTGCATCAGACGTTGCTTCTCAGAAACAATCTCCTCTGCACCTTTTTCTGCCTGCATTTCCCTTTTTTCGAGACGCTCTTCTTGCAGAACAAGTTTTGCCTCACGAGTCTGCTCGTTTTTCTTCGCTTCCTCAAGAATGTCTACAGCTTTTTTCTTCGCTTCGACTGTGATTTCCTTCACAGTAGTTTCTGCCTCAGACAGCATTTTTGCTGCTTGACCTTCGGCAGTAGAGAGTTGTCCTTTGGCAATATTTTGCCTAACAAGATATCCGACAAAGACCCCAACTACAAGGAGTACGAAGGGTACGATGACAGAGAATAAACCAAATGTCATATGTGTATGATGCCGACAGATGATAGGGAGTAAGCACGGCCAAAACCTTCTCTCTTATGAGATGGTTTATAATAAAAAGACGATTGGTGAAAAAATATTCCAACATAACGTTCCAGACAGTGCTCTTATTTTTCCTCACTATCAAATTGAGGCAATAAATCAACTATTAAATACGTATGTTCATCATAGTCGCAGACAGGGCTTTTGTCAAAGAGAGAAGAATGCTATGATAAGAAATATGAGAAGTGATCAAAGAAAATACACAGACACATCCCATTTTTTCCTTTTAATAAAAACAAAAAAATGAATAGACCAATAGTCCTCATCGTCCTCGATGGCTGGGGAATCAGCAACAGTGTCATCGGTAATCCTATTAGAGAAGCGAGTCTTCCTACCTTCGATAAACTCAATCGTTTCTATCCTATGACCGCTCTCCAAGCGTCTGGTATTTCTGTGGGTCTTCCTTGGAACACGGCTGGCAATAGTGAGGTAGGTCATATGACAATAGGCGCTGGGAGAGTACTCTATCAGAATCTCCCTCGTATTTCACTCTCCATCCAAGATGGCAGTTTTTTCAAAAATGAAGCCCTTGTTCATGCGATACAAACTGCAAAAACAAACGGGAAAAAAGTACATATTATGGGACTCCTCAGTTCCGGATCAGTACACTCCCATAAAGATCACATTACCGCTCTGCTCCGTCTAGGAAAAAATGAAGGTCTAGATCAGATGTACATACACGCCTTCACAGACGGCCGAGATTCAGCCCCTACGGCTGGTATTCAGCAATACAAGGAACTTGAACGCACCATTCGACTCCTAGGAATAGGCAAAGTAGCAAGTCTCAGTGGACGCAATTTTGCTATGGACAGGAACAATAACTGGGATCGTATCGAACTAGCATATTCTATGCTTACTAAGGGTTCAAAAGTTACTACTAGTGACCCTATGCTTGTCTTTGAGGAAGCGTACGCAAAAAATATTTCTGATGAATACATCGAACCAATTAACCTCACAGAAAACGGGAAACCAATTGCTCTTATCGAAGAAGGTGACAGTGTTATATTTTTTAACTTTCGTGAAGATAGAGCGCGCGAACTCACTCAGGCTCTCGTGCTTCCTACTTTTGATGGCTTCGAAAGAACCAAACTGAATACTCAGTTTGTAACACTCACAGAATATGAAAGAGGATTACCCGTACAGGTAGCTTTCCCTCCCGAAGAAGTGAAACATTGCCTTGGTGAAGAACTGAGTTTACACAACCTGAAACAACTCCGTCTTGCTGAGACCGAAAAATACGCCCATGTAACCTATTTTTTCAATGGAGGGAATGAGAAACCATTTCCAGGAGAAGACCGAGTCCTTATCCCCTCTCCTGCTACCTCACATTTTGATGAAATACCCGAGATGAGTTCTCCAAAAATTACCGAGACACTCCTAAACGCTCTCAAAGAAAATACGTACGACTTTATTCTCGTCAATTATGCCAATCCTGATATGGTCGCACATACTGGTAATGAAGAAGCATCCATCGAGGCCGTCGAAGCCACAGACAAAACCCTTTCTTTACTTATTCCCACTATCCTCAAGGCAGGCGGAGTGATACTTATGACCGCTGATCATGGCAACGTCGAGGAACTCAAAAGAGTCAGCACCGGAGAAGTAGATACCGAACACTCCACTAATCCTGTCCCTCTCTGGTATATCACTCCTGATAACCATCGTGAGAAAAGTGCCGAAGTGATGATGCGAGAACAAAGTGAAGTTAATGGACTCCTTTCGGATATCGCTCCTACGGTACTGGCCATTATGGGCATTGAAAAACCAGAAGAGATGAATGGAAGTAGTTTGCTCCCAGTACTCAAATAAAAAAGAGACCCTCTATTCGGGTCCTTTTTTTGTTTCATTTTATTACTGAATCACTTTATCGACGATACCATATTTCAGAGCCTCCTCTGCACTCATAAAGTAATCACGTTCTGTATCTTCTTCAATCTTCTGCAGTTTCTTCCCTGTATGTTTGGCAAGAATTTTGTTCAAACGATCACGGGTCTTCAAAATATGCCGAGCATGGATATCGATATCGGTTGCTTGTCCCGATGCACCACCGAGTACCTGATGAATCATCACTTCGCTGTTCGGCAAAGCGAGTCTTTTCCCTTTTTTCCCAGAAGCAAGAAGGAGGGCCGCAGCCGACGCTGCCATACCGATACAAATAGTCTGAATATCCGGCTTCACATACTGCATCGTGTCATAAATAGCGAGCGCTGAAGTAACTGATCCTCCAGGAGAATTGATATACATCTTGATATCCTCTCTCGCATTTTGCGATTCAAGAAAAAGGAGCTGAGCAATAACGGCGTTGGCGAGTCCGTCGTCAATCGGTGATCCAATGAAGACGATACGATCTTTGAGCAAACGGGAATAAATATCGTATGCTCTTTCACCAAAGCTCGTTTTCTCTACTACCATCGGAATAAGGTATTGATTCTTCATACTTGCAAATATTACTTACAATTTTTCTAAGAAATTGAATGTTTTTTCATTACGGAGCTGTCCTTGTACAGCACTATAAAGACGTTCCATATCGATATTTTTCTCTACATCCTTAATATCCTTGTAACTCTGAAGAGTTCTATTCATTTCTGCTTCAATCTCCTGACTATCAACATCAATGTCCTGATCTTTGGCAAGGTGTACTAGTATGAGATGTGCTGCCAAGCGTTTCTTCGCTTGAGGCAACCACTCTTTCTTCAAGTCATCTTCTGTCTTCTTCATCTGTGTCAGATAATCAACAAACTGTAGCCCCATAGATTCTACTTGAGCACCGAATTCACGTATCATACGCACTTGTTCTTCTTCGACAAGTATATCGGGATATTCAAGCTCTGCTTTTCCTACCAAACTATCGAGAATATGTGCACGATGGTCTTCCTTGCTTTTTACTTTCTTCTCTTCGAGCATACCCTTTCGCATATTCTCCTTCAATACTTCCAATGTTTCGAAGTCCCCCAAACTCTTCGCAAATTCATCATCAATGGGTGCAACAACACGCTCTTGTACGATGCCCAACTTCACTTGGAAAGTAGCCGGTTTTCCAGCAAGATGTTTCGCATGATATTCCTTTGGAAAATGAAGTTCAAACTCTTTTTCTTCTCCCTCTTTCATACCAACCAGATTTTCTTCGAAACCAGGAATAAACACTCCTTTACCAAGTACGAGTGGATGTTTTTCGCTTTTACCATTTTCAATCAGCACTCCATTTTGCAAAACAGAAAAATCTACCAAAACATTATCGCTAAGTTTGGCTTCACGGTTCACCGTCACAAGTTTCGCTCTCATCTCAGCAAGTTTCGTGAGCTCTGCTTCAATATCTTTATCGTCTATAACGTCTTCCTTCTTTACAAAATCCGCGTTCAATTTTTTGATGTCTTTCTCCCACGATGTGAGCGTAACTTCAGGCATCACGACAGTTGTCACGGTATATTCAAATGGTTTTTCCAAAACAATAGTACCAAGCTTCACATCAGGACGTCCGATAGCATCGATTTTCTGCTCTTCGAGAGCTTTTGCATATGAATGACTGACGACATGTTCAGCAGATTCCATCAAAAGAGCTTCCTTGCCAAAACGCTTTTCTACCATATCACGAGGAGCTTTACCTGGTCTGAAACCAGAAACTTTCACTTCTTTGGCAAGATGCTCTGTCGCATGGTCAAGCTCATCTTTCCATTCTTCCCAAGGAAGAGAGATAGAAAGTTCTACTTTTGAAGCTGGGAGTTTTTTTACAGTTACGTGCATATAATAATAATCAATCCTATTAGAATGGAGAATACTTTACTTACTTTCTGAAAATTTATCACGATACATCTTGAGACCTTTCTTCACAGCGATAAGAGCATCTTTCTTTCCATGAAATCCCTTAATAACAACTTTCTTTCCCTCGATAGATTTGTAAGTTTCAAAAAAATGTTGCATTTCTTTCAGGGTGTGTTTGTTGATATCACTCAAATTTCTGACTTCATCGAAACGTGGATCATTTTTTGGTACCGCGATAATTTTGTCATCACTATCACCGCAATCAATCATTGTCATAATCCCTACTGGTCTTGCTTCAACGAGGATACCAGGAAACAAAGGGTATGTAGTGAGGAGCACAACATCAAGAGCGTCTCCATCATCCCACAAACTTTGTGGCACAAATCCATAATCAAATGGATAATCCTGAGCTGTTTTCATCGCACGATCGAGTTTGATAAGACCTGTTGCCTTGTCAATTTCATATTTATTCTTCGTACCTTTTGGACATTCAATGATGACATTAATAACATTTGGAACATCCTCCCCCGCACTGATTTCTTTCCACAAATTCATATGAGTAGAGTTATATAACTAATTATTTTTTGAGATGTTATTTCTCTTCTAACGATACTTCATCATCACTAGAAATTACTTCTGGCATATCCTCAGATGGTGTTTCGATTGCCTCTGCTTCTTCGCTCGTTACGTCAATTTTATACCCAGTCAGTTTGGCTGCTAAACGCACGTTTTGTCCACGTTTCCCAATAGCCAGTGAGAGCTGATCAGCAGGAACTATCACAATCGCCTTTTTTTCTTCTTCAGAGATTTTTACTGAAAGCACTTTCGATGGCGCCAGAGCAGCACTGATGAATTTCTCTGGATTTTCATTCCATTCAATAATATCTATCTTCTCTCCTCCAAGTTCATCAATGATAGCTTGGACACGAGTCCCTTTTTGTCCCACACATGAACCAATCGGATCAACTCCTTCCTCAGCGGAGAAAACAGCAATCTTCGTACGAGAACCAGCTTCACGTGCGAGCGCCTTCACTTCTACCGTACCCGTAAAGATTTCTGGTACTTCGAGTGAAAACAGATGCCTCACCATTTCAGGATGAGCTCTCGAGAGAAGCAGTCCTGGTCCTTTTGTATCAGATTCAACACGCGCCAGAAAAACTTTCAGGTGCTGACCAACATGATAGTTCTCACCTTCAATTTGTTCAGAAGGAAAAAGAATCCCTACTGATTTTCCAAGATCGACAAAAACATTTCGTCCTTCAACGCGTTGAATGATGCCGTTTACGACTTGTCCTTCTTTTTCTTTGTACTCAGTAAACATCGATTCACGTTCGGCTTCACGAATACGCTGAATGATAACCTGCTTCGCTGTTTGTGCGGCCACTCTTCCAAAGGAATCATGACTTTCGAGAGGCATCTCAATCGTTTCACCAAGTGCTATGCTCTTCTTTATTTTCTTGGCTTCTGCAAGGAGGATATCTCGCTCTGCGTTGAAACGTGGGAGACGATCTTCATCTTCTACGGCGTCTTCTTTGATTTCTTCTTTTCCTTCTTCTTTATTTTCTTCTTCTCCTTCTGGCACTTCTTCGACAAACTCACGCACTGTTTCATCAACCACTTCTTTTACGAGGAAAAAATTCGCTTCTTTTTTCACTTCATCAAAAACAGCTTTGATGATCTGTCCTTTCTTTCCGTAATCCTTCTTATAGGCAGCAGCCAAAGCAGCCTCCACTACTTCAAGCACTCGCTCTTTGGAAATACCTTTTTCTTCGGCAATCTGCATAACAGCGCTTCCAAATTCTCCCAGACGACCTGAAAGACTTCCTTCTTCATTCTCTACTACCTCGACTACTTTTTTCTTTGCCATAAAAATATCTATAAATTATAAGTGAGCAAAATGTGAATAAAAAAAGCTCGCCGTACGCGAACTCCCATAACCACTCATTGCACCTTCTCGTTCATTATAGAGCATAAAACCATTTTTGTCAACAAGAGTTATGGTTTTTTCCCTTGTTTACAGTATAAAACAAAAAAGAGACTCGCAGTCACCAGGACGCTCACACTATCGATAAGGACATCACTCATACGTGCTCCTCTATAGGGGACAAAAAACTGATGAAGCTCATCGGTCATAGCATACATGATAGAAAAGAAGCTCGAGAGAAGAAGTACACGAAACAAAGACTCCTTAGGGAAAATGCCTCGGAAAAAAGAGAGAGAAAGAAGAAGCAGTATAGCATATTCAAACACGTGAGCCCCCTTACGCTCAAGATAATACCATAGCGGTGGATCAAATGCCTGAGAGCTTCCCTGCATCGTAGAAAAAGAAAAAATCACTCCCATCCAGAGAAGAAGAGTGAGCGTGCGCCACAGCATACTCTGTTTCCGAAAATAAAGCGCCATACAAAAAAAGGTAATTATTCTTTTTCTTTGTTCCTTTCGCCAAGTTCTTTGATGAGTTCGAAGAAAGCATAAAAAGGAAGCCATAGCCACAAAGTTTTTTTCAAAAAATTGTCAAGAAAAGCGTTTAGGTTCATAGGTTTGCTTTATGGTAACATTCTTCATTGATTTCGTAAACTACATCTTTCTTTTCCACTACTATTTTCCAACCCTCTTTTTCGGCTAAAGTTTTGAGATTCTGATTAGGATTGAAGGCTATCGGATGTTCTACAAGCTTGAGAAAACTGCCGTCAGACTCTGTATCACCGATACCGTATGAACCTTCGAAAGTGAGTTTGTGTTCATAGACATATTGTTCCACTACCTGACCCTTGTTACATGATGGTTCAAATGATGCCTCGCCAGTATATTTCCCCTCTGCATCGAGTGCGTAGACACTCCCGAAAACATTTTCAAACTTGAGATACTGCTTGTTGTATTCTTCAACAACTTCAATCGGTGAACCAGAAACAGCGATGATATGATACCCTTCTTTACGCAGTTTTTTCATCAATTTCTCTGCGTAAATATAGGTCCGCTTCGCATGGAAAGGAATAAGTATCTGACACGCTTTGAATACTTCTTTCTGTGAACAACCCTTGATATGTTCTGAATAGAGAGTCACCAGAGCCTTTCGATAATCCTCATAGGTGCCTTTGTGCTCGAGCCAACCACTGTATACTTCTATGAGTTTATTCCGAGCCTCCACAGAAAAGATTTTCATCCAAGCGAGTTCGTTGATGAGTTCGAAATGCAGATTTTTACGAAAGATAGTTCCGTCAATATCAAAAATAGCGATCTTATTTTTCTTTATCATACGTATAATTATGCAACAAATTTTTTCAGATGCAGATTAAAGTGCGATCCTACCCCTTCAATACTTTCTACCGTAATATCGCCCTTCATCTGACGAGCGATTTCACGAGAGATCCACAGTCCGAGTCCAGTACCAGAAATCTTGGATGTTTCATCGGTTTTCACGCGATAAAACTTTGCGAACAGATGATCTATGCCTTCCGGTGAAATACCGAGTCCTGTATCCGCTACGATAACCAGGAGATTACCATCACTCTCTTCTTTCACCGAGAGAGTGACACTCCCCTTGAGCGTATATTTCACGGCATTGCCAACGAGATTGATGAGTATCTGTTTCAAGCGTTCTGGATCAGCTGATACGAAGAGAGAATCTATAGGCACATAATGGAAATCGAGTCCTTTACTCTTTGCCAGGAGAGAAAACTGAGCACTAATTTCTGCGAAAGTCGGTTTCAAATCAACTGATTGCATCGTAATAGGGAGACGATTCTGTTCCAGCCTTGAGACATTCAAAATATCTTCTACGAGATCATTGAGGCGCATCAGTGATCCGTCCATATTGCTCAGATATTCTTCGGATTGTTTCTTCGATTCTTCAGTTGCGGGACCTCTCACATCATCTTTCAAGAGATCTACATAACCACGAAGGACCGTGATAGGTGTTTTCAGCTCGTGACTGGCCATCGAAATGAAATCGTCTTTCATATGATCGACTTCTTCCAGCTTCGTGACACGGAGTGCATAATGAAAGAAACGCATATGATTCATCAGGAGCAGTACCACACAAACAAGAGAAACAACAGCTACCATATAAGACTGAAAGATAGCCTTTTCCACGAATGTATCGTGTTCTTTGATGGAAAGTTGAAAAACAATAAGACCGAGACCTCGTCCTTCTTCATCAGTAATCTTCTTCACGACATTCCAATACCGAGCACCATTCTCATTCGTAAGAAAAGCAAGCGTCACATTTCCATCCTGCCAAGGAATCAAGTATGGAGTAAGAGCGGTATCAATCGGCTTCCCTATAGAATCAGGATTGGTTGATGCTCTTGTGACAAAAGAAGCGTCGCTCTCACTTCTTGTGAGAATAACGAGCTCAGCAATATCTCTTTTATTTTCTGACTGCAACTGCATGATTCTTTCTTGCAAGAGCTCTGGCTGAGAGAAGAGATCTTTCCCGAGCACACGGAAAACATTTTCAGCAAGAATAGCCTTGCTCTTGAGAAGGGCATCAGAAGTATCTTGGAATTTATTCAAAGAATAATACGTATTCCCAAAAAGCGCTCCTGCTATAACAACAATCAAGACAACTGAGTAGAGAATGGTCGGATTTTTCTTTGTAAATTCTATGCCTTTCTGTATCGATTGAAGCAACATTTCATCTGTTCTTTATTTGATAAAAGATGATTTGCGACCGATGAGTACGAAAGCTACACCCACAAAAGTCATCATAATCACAAACATCATAAGAAGAAACTGTGTCTTCGATTTCTCAAGAGGAGTAGTGTTCTTTTGTATTTCTTCTGCTGAAGCAGCGGAGGTTACTGGGACGATATCGATAGCGTCAGCTGTTTTCACGAATGGAAGAGCGCGACTCTGCGAAGTGATTTTACCGACGTTATCTGTCACTGCCACATACACTTCATGATTTCCATCAGGAATTTCTTTGTCAAGATCATAAGACCAATTACCCTCTGCATCGGTTTTCACGGTTACAACAATCGGGTCACTGAAGATATACAGTGTCACGAAGATATTTGGTAAGGCTTTTCCTGAGAAACGAGCCATTTTTTTTGTAGAAATCTTTTCTTCTTGAGTATTGTTTGTTTCACCTTTTTGTTCCGAAGTAATATCTACGGTAGCTATAGCCACTGAATTCACAACGAAGTTCGTGTCCACTACTGAAGCAGAGGTATTCTTATCAGGTGATGCAAAAGCAATTTTATCACTCTTGTCTCCAGGTGAGAATTTGAGTGGATCAAAACCGTTCTTTACTTCATCTCCATCGAGGAATCCATCCCCATCAGAATCAGCCAAGAGAGGATTGGTACCGAGACGGACTTCTTCTTTATCTGGGATATTATCATTGTCGGTATCTGCTTCAGACTTTTCAAATTTCTTCTTCTCTTCTGGAGCCAGTTTTTCTATTTTTGTTTCTACAAGGATAGTTTTTTTCTTCCCTTCTACGATGGTACCATCTTCTTGATACAGCTTTGTTTTCAAATCATAAGTACCATTCGGAAGAGTACTACTCGCATCCACTGTGAGATTAAAATGACCCGCTTCGTTTTGATCAGCTGTACCTAAGTAGGTTGGCAACACAACATTTGAAGAATCTGTAGTATCTGTTTTTACTTCAGCTGGTTTTGTTTTAGACGATTGCTTCGCAGGTTCAGCATAATATTCAACTTTCTTTGTCGCAGAATCGGTCTTCGTAACAATATCAACTTTTTGCTCTTCTGTTTTATTAGACGTTACCTTCGTTTCAGTATTTTGCGCTAATTCCTCAGCTTTTTTCTGCGCCTCTGCTTTCTGTCGAGCTTCTTCTACTCGTTTATTTGCTTCAGCAATCTGTTGTCTCTTTTCTTCAGCACTCTTCTGTGATGCTGCAATTCGATTCCTTTCTTCTTCTGCTTTCTTCTCTGCATCCACTTTTTTCTGTTCTTCTTCATCTGCTTTCTTTTTTGCTTCTGCTTCTTTTTTAGCCACCTGTTCAGCTACTTTCGCTTTATACTCAGCTATTTTTTTTGCCAAATCCGAAGAGGAATGATTATCTTCTTCATTATCTCTTTCACGATTGTTATATTGATTATTGTAATCCTTTTTATTATCTTGATTGTCCTTATTATATCCTGCAAAAGCAACCCCGACACTCAAAAGAGAGAGAGTGAGAATAGCAATTACTAATCCTGATTTTTTAAACATATTTTTATTTTATAAATGAAAACCTACTTACATTATACGTGATAAAAAATAAAGCGCAATACCTCCTGCTACCGAAACATTGAGAGAATTCTTCTTCCCATACATTGGGAGCTCTATAATAGCATCACACTGTTTCAAAATACTCTTATCAATACCTTTCACTTCATTGCCAACAACGAGCGCACTATTTTTCTTGGTACTATATTCTTCATAATAAATACTGTTTTCAGTTTGTTCAAGAGCAACAATATCAAACGCTTCTTTGTGAAGTCTCTCTGCCACACTCGAGAATGACTTTACTCTTTCCCAAGCAATTGTTTGTTCTGCTCCCAGAGCTGTTTTTATGAGTGCCTTTTCAGCCTTTGTCAGATAACTTGTCCCTTGTATTGCGGGTGCTGGGGTATAGCCTGAAAGGAAAATACGTTCCACTCCTGCTCCATCAGCCGTACGAAAAAGAGCGCCCACATTGTGAGCACTGCGGACATTATGGATAATCAGAATGAGTCTTTTTGTTCTTTGTTCACGTGACATAACGGATTATTAGCAATCTATGTTTTATCTATGTTCCAAGAAAAGCTCTTTGCCTGTTTCCCATACATCAGGAGCATTTTTCTTTTCTTTCATCCAGTACCACCACTCCCCACCCCAAAGATAGACTTCAGGGAAGCCAACCCGTTTGGCATATTCGACATTTTCCCTCAGCTTCACCGCATTCATCGTACGCGACTGCTCTTCGAGTGACATATCTGCCACCCAGCCCGATGCCCACGGTTCTGCCTGAAGCTCAATCACCGAAAGATGAGTTTGATTGGTGAAGGTGCGTACTATCCACGCTTTTGTGCGAAAGAAATTCGGCCCAATAGGATAACGGAGGTATCCGCCGACATTTTTACTATAAATATCACGATACATCGTTGTGCCAAATTCATCCCCTCTGCTCGCTGGTCCGTACCAGAGAGATAGTTCTCCACTATCGGTAAGAAGGATCGGACGTGATGCATCGGTAGCCTTGGCAAAAGCCACTTCTTGTTCCAAAAAATGTACATCAAAAGGTGGGCAAATACCAAATGGCAAAAATGGCTCATTCTCTATCTGCCATTTCACAATCGTCTTTTCATCTTTATACCGTGTTATCGTCTTACCAATAAAATGAAGGATACCCTGTTTTCGCACTTGATCATTCTCATTTGCCCACTCCGGAATATGACATTCTGGCCATCTCGGCACTTTGAGTCCAATAGTGAGAATAATATCAGCATCATATTTCTTCGCCTCTGCTATTTGCCAATCGATATCTGCATAGTCGTACACACCTTTTTCTTTTTCAGCAAGATCCCAGTACACAGGGAGACGGAGATGTTTCACGCCGATATCATCCAAAAGTGCCAGATATGTCTGATGCCAATCAAGTCCAAGGTCACTGGCATAGCGAGATGAGAATGTCATACCCAGCTTCACATCTTCGCGCGGATCAGGTCCAGGAAGATTGAAATATCCGAAAAGGAGGAGGAGTCCCACCAGGATACTTCCGAAGACAAAGGCGAGGATTTTCAACAGGTGTTTAAAATGAGAAAAGAAGGTGATCATAAAGCAGAAAATGTTACTCCATTCACAGAGGCAAGCCAGAGGCCAATGCCGATGAGTATGATAGCACAAAACTTCTGAAACCAGTCCCAGAAAGAAAGTTTCTCACCAAAAATATGTGGGAAACGAACAGAAAGAGGAAGAGCAATAATGAGAAGAAAGACGTACTGCATACCAGAGAGGGCCTGCACGAAAGAAACCGACCCAAGAAAAGCCGAATAAGAGATGAGGAAAGTAGCTAAGCCCGCGAGTATTTTATTCACCACAAAAGCCAGTCCTGCGTACGCGTTTTTCTTCGAGGCAACGGTTTGATCTTTCGTTCCTCCGAGTATTTGCGCCCTCCACTGCGGAAAGAGAAGGAGACTCAGTCCGCCAAGAAACATTCCAATATGTGACCATACGAGACCGTTCACAAAGCTCCCCTCCTTGTATCCATACTTGAGAAGAAGGAGATAGAAAGCCATTAGTGCACCGGCAAAGAAGACAAAACGTGAGATGTGTTCACCTTTCCGCAAAGGAAGATCAAAAGAAATAAGGAGTCCACCTCCAATAAGGAGAAACAAAGCAAGAATGTGCTGAAAAGAAAATGAAGTTTCTACAAAGGTTTCCGGAATAATCATCGCCACACCAAAGGTCACCAAAGAAATTACCATACCTACAAGAGGTGAAATACGGGAAATTTCATTCTCCTGAACGGCCATATAGAACGCAAGTAGACCATAGAGAAAAAAAATACCAGCCAAAAGAAAAATACCCGTTACATAAAGACCGAAGAAGCGCAGATCAAAAGGCACGAAGAGGATCGTAAACAAACCAAAAACAGATACAAAAAAAGCATACACCGATGGTGTTTTGATAGGACCAGAGAGAATATATTTATCCAGTATCGCAGCAAGAGCACTGCATAAGTATCCGAGGAGAGCAATAACAATCCATGACATAAAATTCTTTTTTTATTTTTCAAAAGATAACGCTTCTTCTTTTATAGTATACCATACCAGGAACAAAAAAACCGCCCACAGAAAATCTGCTGGCGGAAAAGTAAGTTCTATATCACCAATTCTTACTTATCAAGATAAGTGATAGATTGCGGGACAATCTGATTGTAATAGAAGGCGACATCACTGATCCATTTCCTGACACTTTCGTCACTGTGACCGGCACAGCTCGAGCCACACTTCCAAATAATCATATTTTTCGGTTCACTGGTCTGTTTCTTTTCCACCAGCTGTTTCAGTCGATTCCCGACTGCTTGTACGGCTTCTTCTCCACTTCCGAAGCATCCATGTCCCATCTCAACCCCGCGTGTCCCTGCTCCCTTGTATCCCCAATAATTAAAGCAGTCCTTTCCTGCTCCATCGACAGGCACCCTCTTCCCCCAATCGCTTTCCTTCTTGGCAATACCTACGATAAGTCCTGCAATTTCGCGATCATACGTCGCGATAGTTTTCGTCATATCCAAAATAGGATATCCATCTGTGAGCGTACTGATTTGCTTTTCTAACTCATTATCATAAACCTTCACACTTTTCTCTGACGTAAGTGAAGCAATATCTAGGATCTTCATTTCACAAGGTATGGTTGTCTGAAGAATATTTTTCTTATGCGATTGCAAAGAAAGAAACTGCGTCACATCTTCTTGCCAATAACAACTTTCATTTTGATCTTTTGTTGATACTGTCTGTATCGAAAGACCACCTTCGTACGCTCTATTTTCTGCCTCACTTCGCGATACAAAAAAGAACACAGAAAGTGAAAATACGAAAATGAAAAAAGCTCCTTTTTGGACAAAAGAAGATTTTGTATACAATAATCGAAATGGTAAGAGGTATTTTTCTGTATATAAACTACTGAAATCAACCTTCATAGAGTATCTGTTCCCAAACCGCAATCATAACTCTCAATTGCTCCTGAAACAGTATTAAGGATTAAGGCCTCGTTTTCTTTTTCCCTATAAAAGAAGTGACAAAAAACCTTTAAAGAACGTAAGTCTAAGCATACTCAATTTTCCATTTTTCGTCAACCTCTGAAAACAAAAAATCCCTTAAGTAAGGGATTTTAAAAGAAAAATAACTTGTTTTTATCGGACAGGAATAGGTTCTTCCAAATCATCACCACCTGCCATACTGAAATACATATCAACATCAGCTATCCACTTTTTGACACTTTCTCTGCTGTGACCATTACAACTGAAACCACATTTCCAAATAATCATCTTTTCTGGTGTATTGAGCTCCTCTGAATGCACAAGAGTATTGATACGCTTGGCAACCGTTGTGACAGCATCTTCACGACTATTGAAGCACGTATGTCCACCTGTTCCCATCAGTCTTCTGACTCCTCGATACCCCCAATAGTTGAAACAATCCTGATCATCAAGTACTGGTACTCTCTTCCCCCAGTTGCTTTCTTTTTTGGCAATACCTATAAGAAAGGCCATTGTTAGCCTATCCTGCTCAAAAATATATGAGAGCATCGCTTCAATAGGATAACCTTTGACCATTTCCCTTATATTGTCTTTATATTTTTCATCCTCAGCCTCATTGAAATATTCGAAGAAAATATCAGCACCACTATTGTAGGTTATATCATCAGCATTGAAAGTGTTTTGTACCGAAGAAGCAGAGGCTTCGGTTACAGAAGAGGATCGGTCCACAGTAGAAGCGCGTACGAAAACCCCTGGCCCAAAGAATGTCTCTACAAAACCCATCGAAACAACACCAAATATCACACCAAGTGTCAGTGAAGCATAAAGCCGTTTGTGAGGAGCAATATCAGGAATCAATCTGCTTGTAGTTCGTCTAACTGAACGTACAAAAAGTTCTCCCTTACGAATGAACGTCCAGAAAATATCTCTAGAAGAATGTGTCCTCAATTGTTTGAGTAAGGGCTTCCTCTTGGTACGAATACCATCAAGACATGACTGCTTTGGCAAAACAGGAAAAATATCCTTCTTCGTTCGCATAGGTGCAAAAGACTGATTCACACGAGTAGCTGTTTTCCGTGCATCAACGACATCCGACATTCTTTTCTGCCTTGAAAGAACGTAGAGTGGCTCATTTTGATATGAAGAAGAAGTTTTCATTTATTCTGTTTTTGTTTCAGTCGGAATATCGCCCTCTATACCACTTTTTGCTTTGAAAAAACCAATGACATCTGGTTCGCCTACATAACACTTTCCATCGCCACCGTAGAGGAATGGCACACCCATACCTTCTGATTTGATATCGCATACTTTTGCTCTTCGTTCCATCTCTTTTGCATTGGCTCTATCCCCCCACACTTCTTTCTTTTCGAACGAAACCTTTTCCGCTACTTGTGGGTTGGCTTCTAGAAAGTCGTTTACCACCTTGCAGTGTGGACAACCTTCACCATAATAATAGACAATGGCATTTGGATCATCGACAATCTGGGATGATTTGCCATCTTCCAGTCCGAAATAAATAATGCCTGCAATAAGAAACAGGAGAGTTCCTGCAAACAGCATCATTTTTTTGTCAAATACCATACAGGAAAAATATTATCAATTTACCTGTTTCATTATAGCATAATTTTTCTTTCTGAGCCAGAGAAAGAGCAGAAGAGAGAAGAGAAACATCAAAAGAGAAAGGATTTGCCCAAGGGAAAAATATCCATTCACAAGAAGTCCTATCTGAGGATCTGGTTCTCTCAAATATTCGAGTACAAAACGGATACCTGCATAAAGAGCCAAAAAGAGAATACTGAGTGCTCCTGCAAAAGGCATTTTCTTTCGAACGAAGATGACTACAAGAAAGAGTACAATACCTTCAAAAAAAGATTCATAGAGAGATGAGGGGTGCCTCAGGACATATGGAGAGGGTGCATAAGAGAAAAACATACCCCACACTTTCTCGGTTGTTCTGCCCCATAGCTCTCCATTAAAGAAATTACCCAAGCGACCAAAAAAAAGTGCTGGAGGAAGGACAAGAGAAATAAGATCAGTAGTACGCCAGAAAGACCACTTTTCCTTCTTTGTGAAGAAGAAGAGCATAAGTATTCCCCCAATCAGACCTCCATGAAAGCTCATTCCTGCCATACCTACCCAAAGATGTCTTTCGAAATCATACGGGGAGAGAAAAGCAAGCGGAGAAGAAAGAAAGAGTGGAAAATTATACAGAAGAATATATCCGACTTTCGCTCCTATCACAGCTCCGAGAAAAAGCGTCAAAAATAAATCAACGAGTTTCTCTTGTGGGAAGGAAAGATGATCCCTCTGAATGAAAAAAAATGCAACAGATAAAGAAAGAAAGAAACCTCCGATGAAAAAAAGAGCATACCAATAAATCGAAATAAAACCGACCGTAAAAGCGATCGGCTGTATTGTTTGAGGAAGATTCTGCCACCAGATGATCATACACTGTTTTCTCTATTCATTATACTCTTTCAATTGATCTCGAAATTCAATCGTGTAAATTTCTCCGAGTGCCAAGAAGAGAGACACAATAATCGGACCTATAATGAAACCAAAAAGACCAAAAAGAGAGATGCCACCAAGCGTAGAAAAAAGAACAAGGAGAGGATGCATTTCCGTATCTTTACCAACAAGTTTTGGACGGAGGAAATTGTCCATCATCGAAATAATGCCAAAACCAACAGAAAGGATGAATATGCCTTGCCAAATGTGACCAATGAGAAGTAAAATAATCCCTGCAGGAAGCCAAACAATACCAGATCCAAGTATTGGAATGATTGAACAAAGTACCATAACAAATCCCCAAATAATCGGAGATGGTACCCCAGCAATAAAAAAGGTTACTCCTCCAAGAAGCCCTTGAAAAATACCAATGATAATTGTCCCTTTGAGAGTAGCTCTACTAATAGAAATAAACCTCTTAATAAGGAGTTTGTCATGTTCGTCTTTAAGAGGACTTAATTTCATGATATGAGCAAGCATTGTTTTCCCATCGATGAGAAAATAAAATAATGCAAAAAACATAATGAAAAGCCAAAAGAGAAAACTGGTAATACCTTGATAAGCGGTTTGCAAAAGTCCAAGAGCATTCTGACTGAATTGCTGAATATCTGTCATAATGCGTTCTTGATTGAACGTCTGTGTATCAAGAAATAAACGAAGATATGGTATGTGTTGCACTCTCTCAACAAGAGAGTGAATAATGTTCTCAAGCGTAGAACCTTCACTGAGAATATGGTATAAATTCGTTGCTTCACCAATAGCAAAACTGAGTGTGAGAAAGATTGGTCCAACAACCACAAAAAAAACAAGTACACAGGTAAAAAAGGCGCTTGTTCCCTTCCATCCATGTGTCAAATGTTCTAATTTGAAATATAGTTTCTTAAATAAAGTCGCAACGATAGTGGCAGCAATAATAGCAGTGAGAAATGGCTGTAAGATGAAAAAAACGAGTACTCCTACAAGAAGGAGAAGAAGGAAAAAGAAATAAACGTTGAGTGATTTGAGTTGCATAGAATTATATGTTTAATATATGTACATTATACACTTCAACCGCTTTTTTCGGAAATACACTAAAATGAGGCTCGCCTAAGAGAATCTGAGCATTAACGAAGAGGACTGGTTCATCCAAAATGATATTTTTCTTGTGTGGTGGACGAACAGAAAGCGTGAGGTTATACTTCTCACGAAAATATTTCTTGATACCTGCTCTCGTATTGTATCCGGATGATATAATAAACGGCCGAAAACTTTTCTTCTGCGAAGAATAGTATTTCTGATGCTTCTCGTGAAGAAAAACGTATACCTCTGCTTTCTTCCAATCAATCTTTTTCGTCTTTTCTCCTTTTTCTTTTTTATCACTTATCTTGTATCTCTTATCTTGTCTCTCCTTCTCTCCCTTCTCCACATAATAGACACATTTATTTCGGAGCATACAGGCTTCACATTTCGGACGAGCAAGACAAAGACTCGATCCAAAGTCCATCAGTGCTCCATTGAGCACCTTTCTTTGCATCTGAAACACCTCTTCCCAAATACCCTCATCGACGATGAGATGTTTTCCCCCGAGGAAGAATCGTCCAATAACTCTTCTTAAGTTTGTATCCCATGCCAGATGATTATCGTTATACGCGAAACTCAAAATCGCTGATGCTGTATAGGGTCCGATACCCGGTAAGGTTTCCAAAAGTTTTTTCTCACGAGGAAACTGTCCCTGATATTTCATCACGACTTCCTTCGCTGTACGGAGCATATTTCGGCCACGGGTGTAATACCCGAGACCCTCATAATAAGGGAGAAATTCTTCCCAAGTCGCTTCAGAGAGAGACTCTACTTCAGGGAAACGTTTCAGAAACCGTGTGTAGTATTCCATCACACGATTGACCTGTGTCTGCTGAAGCATTATTTCTGATACCCAGACTTCGTAGGCGGTGATATTTTGCTTGCGCCATGGTAAATATTCTCTTCCTGCCTTCTCTGAAAAGTCTGCGATTTTTTCTTCGAAAAATGCTCTGTTTTTTTTCTGTACCATATACTTATTCTTTTATCGCCCCCCCGCCCAGACACATCTCTCCATCATAAAAAACAGCAAATTGTCCTTCGGCGATGCCACTATCTTTTTCATCGAGCAAAACTTCGAAAGAATATTCATCTCGCTTAAGGAGTGTACATCCATATTCCTTGGGTCCGTGACGAAGTTTCACTGAGAGTTTCATTCCGTCAGCTGGCATTTCAAGAAACCAATTCGCATTTTCGATAACAAAACGATCGCGCGACTGTAAAACTTTTTGTCTATCACTCGCAATAAATATAGTGTTCGTTTGTGGATCTTTTTTCACCACATAAAATGGTCCGCCAGAGAGTCCAATACCTTGCCTTTGTCCGACAGTGAAGTACCAAAAACCGCTGTGTTCACCTACTTTCTCCCCTGTTTCAAAATTCACCAAATCACCTTTTTGTTCCCCCAAATGATATTTCAAAAACTGATTGAAAGGAATTTTCCCTAGGAAACAAATTCCCTGACTATCTTTCCGTTTCGCATTCATCAAACTAAATTTCTCGGCCAGTTTTCTCACTTCTTTTTTTTCATATTTTCCTATCGGGAAAAGGGCTCTCGAAAGTTGTTTCTGAGAAAGCTGAGAGAGAAAGTAGGTTTGATCTTTGATACTATCCGGAGTCTTCTTCAGAAAAAATTTTCCATTTTTTTCTGCCACTTGGGCGTAGTGACCAGTCGCAATTTTATCAAACCCGCCCACACCCATTTCAGAAACGGAAGTGTTTCGGGCAGGTCGATTATAAATAAGATATTCATAGAAAGCACCAAATTTGATACGTGCGTTACAGAGCATATCGGGGTTTGGGGTACGACCATTTTTCACTTCATCTATTGTGTATGCTACAACCCGCTCCCAATATTCTTTCTGAAATGGTACCACTTCAAGAGGGATATGTGCTTGGTCACATACCGCACGCACGTATGACAAATCATCCTCCCAAGGACACTCTCCGAGGAAAGCAAGCTCGTCTTCAAGCCATATTTTGAGATAAAAAGCGGTGACGTCATGCCCCTCTTCTAGAAGTAAACGTAGTGCCACCGAACTATCTACTCCACCTGATACCAGTACTGCTATTTTCATATCATCTTTTTTGCTTGAATCAAAAACGCATTTACAACGTCCGTTATTTCTTTTGCCGTATAACATCCCATCATTTGCATACGGAGCTCTTTGGCCTCCGGAAAATTATTGATATAGGCTTGATAATGTTTCTTCATTAATTCAAAACTTTTTGTATCGTGCCATACTTCTTCGAAGAGCATGGTGTGTTCTATCACAGCCTGTAATTTTTCTTCCACCGTCACAGATGTTTTGTTTTCATCGAAGAGCCATGGATTACCAAATATCGCACGCCCAAGCATAACGCCATCAACGCCCGTTTCGATAACTTTTTTTCGAGCATCTGTGAGATCTTTCACATCACCATTCCCGATAATGAGCGTACCACTGCCATGAGCAATTTCTACCGCACGCTTGATACGCTCCCACCTCGCAGGCACTTTAGACATCTCTTTTTTCGTGCGAGCATGCAGAGTGATCACAGCTGGTTTCATCTCAAGGAGTTTCGGAAACCATTCCTCAAGAGTATCTTCATTATAGCCAAGTCTCGTTTTTATAGAAAGAGGAATATGCCTCCCTGAAGCCTCTATGCCTTCCTGCGTTGCACGAATGATAGCCTGCGCCAATACAGGATTTTTCATCAGTGTTGCTCCTGCGCCCTGCTTCATCACATTCTTATCTGGACACCCCATATTGATATCAATACCATCAAACCCAAGTTCTGCAACCAGTTTTGCTGCTTCAAACATTTTCTCTGGATACGCTGTGAAAAGCTGTGCGACTATTGGTCGTTCAGCTTCTGTATATGAAAGGTCTCGCAAAAGCGCCTCTTGCCCTTTCGGATGACAGAGCCCATCAGCAGAAACAAATTCTGTCCACGTGACATCGGGCCCGCCTACACAAAATGTTTCGGCGGGTAAATCTTCCTTTGAGCCATCACCTATATTATGTCCACCATATTTCGAATACTTCGTAATTATGCGACGAAAAACAGCATCCGTCACATTAGCCATCGGTGCGAGAACAAAAAATGGCTTTTCTAATTTTTCCCAAAATCCAAGATACGGTTTCATAAAAAATAATTCAATGATCTGTGATTGTCGTAAGTTTATTGTTTTCTGCACTCCTGGTCTCTGTCGGTAACATTTGTGACACAAAGTGCCGTTAGAAAATGAGCGTGACGCTCGGAGCTGTTTCGGCTCTTAGAGCAGGACAGATCTTTTCTCGGCGACTTTCGTCTCAAATGTTCGACAGAGAGAAAAGGGAAAGAAAACAATAAACTTACGAAAATCACTCCATCCTCATTTATCTAATCCACTCGAATAATACCGACTGGACACGCATCCGATGCCTCTTTATTTTTTTTATATTCTTCTTCATTCACTTTTGCGACCACAAATTCATCACCCTTCCACTCACCATCTTTCAAATCCGCTTTGCCATCCTCATCATTCATTTGCCACCTTTCGGGTGCGACAAGAGCGCACGATCCGCATCCGATGCAATCATTTCTTTTATGACAGATAGTTATTTTTTTTGTTCCCATAAATATAAACTATAAGTACACAATCAACAATAAACGAAAATCACTCAGAAAAAATATCAAAGTTTTTTAGGGAGACATTCGTCAAAATTGCTTTGACGCGGATCATCTAAAAACTTTTTTATTTTTTCATAATCAATATAACAGCAGGACTATTTATCTTTCCACACATATACAGCGTCATTGATACGTACTCTTTTGGTCACGGGAAAAGTTACTGTATCACCTTTTTTTCCGCTCTGCAAAGGCTTCATCTCAGCATCACGCAATTCTCCGATTTTCCCTTCATAGACTCCTGTTGTTACACCCAAAATGCGAATTTCATCACCCTGTGAAAGTGTTCCTGCATCGATGATCATTTCGGCGACGCCTACTTTGGCAAAATATTTTTTCACTGTTCCAACAAATATTTTTCCCTTGGTCGCTTGTGATCCATGGACATCGCTATACGCTTCCAGTTCTTTGCCGAGATAATAATTCCCTTTCGAAAGCCCCCTATGATATACCGTTTTCAGCGCTCTGAAATATTCTACAATTTTTTCTTTCGTATAGGTTCTGTTCTCAATATCGGTCAGCGCTTGTCTATATGTTTTCGTCACGGTGTAGACATATTCCGGTGAACGTCCTCGCCCTTCAATCTTCCACGTTTGTACCCCTGACTTGAGGAGTTCGTCCAAGAAATCGATCGTACAAATATCTGCAGCGCTCATGACGAAATGATTGTCCAAAATAAGTTCCTTGCCCGTTTCCATATCGGTTACTTTGTATTCTTTGCGACAATTTTGGAGACATGCACCACGATTCGCAGAGGCATTATCGGTATAACTACTCATGAAACAACGGCCTGATTGAGCCACACAAAGAGCTCCATGAACGAAGGCTTCTATTTCCATCAATCTCCCTTCTCGTCCAAGGAGTTTTTCTTCTCTTATGCGATCGTAAATAGCCTTGATTTGATCCAGTGTCAGTTCACGAGCCAGTACGACTCTATTCGTCATAGTGGCAAAGAATTTCAGTGATTCAAAATTGGAAACAGAAAATTGCACAGAGACATGCACGGGCATACCAATCTCATTACAATACTGAATCGTTGCAAAATCAAAAGCGATGATAGCATCGATATGATTTGTTTTCGCAGCGTCCACGAGCTTCCTCATAATTTTCGTATCATGATCATAGAGGAGGGTGTTGACTGCGAGGTATGTCTTCACATTTTTCTTTTGGCAAATGTCCGCGACTTCCGCCAGATCCGCAAGCGTGAGATTGGCAGCAGCCCGAGCGCGCATATTGAGCTGAGTCACACCAAAATACACGCTGTTGCACCCGCCCTTGATAGCGGCTGCCAAACTCTCGAAACTCCCTGCTGGAGCCATAATTTCGACATCTTTTGTATCAATCATAGGTATATCTTTACGTCAAATAAGTGTACTGTATTTTCACGGAAAAAGAAAGAGTGATGGAACATAATGGTCTCTGCCACGTATATTATTGACACTCTTTTTCTCTTCTGTTACACTAAAGCAGACAATTTTAGTCCACATTATGAAAGTATCCAAAAAAGCCTACTACGGACTGAGAGCTATTCTCGCTCTCGCCCAAACCGAAAAGCCTCTTTCTATCCATGCACTGGCTGAGATGGAGCACCTCCCCGAAACCTATCTTGAGAAAATTCTTCAGACACTTCGCAAAGCGGGTCTCGTGACAGCTCACAAAGGAGTCTCCGGTGGTTATGCTCTCGCTCGCTCTGCAAACAATATCAGCATCTGGGATGTTCTCTCCCCTCTCGATGGGCCAATGAAACCTTTCTCCTCGTCTCTCAAAGGAACTCTACCCTGCCTACAAGTCAGTCACTGCCAAACCAACGAAGTTTGGAGGACACTAGAAAATAAAATAGAAAAAACACTCTCAGATATTTCTCTCTCTAGTCTTATTCCAAAAAATATTCCTTAATTTTTTTCCTATGATCACACTCGAAAAACTTTCTGTTTCTATAGAAGAGAAGAAAATCCTGCACGATATTTCATTCACTTTCAAACCAGGGAAGACTTATGCCATTATGGGTCCCAACGGTTCTGGGAAATCGACTCTTGCGAGTAGCATTATGGGACATCCAAGCATCGCCTATTCTCGTGCCTCGAAAATCTTCATAGAGGAAAAGCCTGCTCGCCGTAGGAGGGATATCAAGACTCTTTCTCCTGATAAAAGATCTCTCCTTGGCCTTTTTCTCTCATTTCAAACACCGATGACATTATCAGGCGTGACGGTTTTCGAACTCCTTCGTCTGGCGCTGGAAAAGAAAATGGATCCAGTCGCTTTGCATCAAAAAGTAACAGAGTATGCGAAGGAACTCTCTATCAAAGACGAACTTCTCAAACGTTCTCTCAATGATGGATTCTCTGGCGGAGAAAAGAAGAAGCTTGAAGCTCTACAGGCGGTACTTCTCTCACCATCGTTCGCACTTTTCGATGAGATTGATACTGGTGTCGATGTGGATAGTCTCAAAACTATTTCTCATTTCTTAAAAAAACATCTCGCTAAAAAAACAACACTTGTTTTCATTACACACTCGACTCGTCTTCTCTCATACATCAAACCAGATGAAGTGATAGTCATCAAAGAAGGTCGTCTCGTGAAAACAGGTACTGGTACTCTCGCAAAAAAAATTGAAGAAAAAGGATTTGAATCTATCATATAATATGAAGCGTACAAAGAAAAAAAATATCGACCTCGGCGATTATAAGTACGGTTTTGCTATGCCAGAACACTCTGTGCACAAGACCAATTTAGGCTTAAATAAAAGAATCGTGAGCGAAATATCACACGTCAAAAATGAGTCTCCTTGGATGCGAGATATCCGTCTTTCGGCGTATGAAATTTTCAAAAAAAAGCCAATGCCGGTGTGGGGCGCAGATCTTTCAAAAATTGATTTCAATGCTATTACTTATTATCTCAAAGCCACCGACAAACAAGTAACGAGTTGGGATGATCTCCCGAAAGATATCAAGGACACGTATGACCGCATCGGTGTTCCAGAGTCAGAAAAGAAATTCCTCGCTGGTGTGTCGGCACAGTATGAATCAGAAGTCGTATATGAAAGTATGAGCAAAGAACTTGATAGACTCGGAGTCATCTTCTGCGATATGGATACAGCAGTGAAAAAATATCCGGAAATTGTCAAAAAATATTTCGGGACACTTATTCCAACGAATGATAACAAATTTGCTGCCTTGAATACGGCCGTATGGTCAGGAGGATCCTTCGTCTACGTACCCAAAGGCGTGAAAGTAGACCTCCCACTTCAAGCTTATTTCCGCATCAATGCCGAAGCCTTCGGACAATTCGAACGAACGCTCATCATTGCAGAAGAAGGAAGCTCTGTACACTACGTCGAAGGTTGCACAGCACCTATTTATACCACATCATCTCTCCATTCTGCTGTCGTCGAAATCTTCGTGAAAAAAAATGCCCACGTACGTTACACAACTGTTCAAAACTGGAGCACCAACATCTTCAACCTCGTGACGAAACGTGCCAAAGCCGAAGAGAACGCAGTGATGGAATGGGTGGATTGCAATATCGGATCAGGTGTGACTATGAAATATCCTGCGGTATACCTCACAGGCAGGGGTGCTCACGGAGAAGTTCTTTCTATTGCCTACGCGGGTAAGAATCAACACCAAGACGCCGGTGCCAAGATGGTACATCTCGCGCCCAATACTACTTCGCGTGTCATTTCCAAATCTCTTTCCAAAGATGGTGGTCGCACATCGTATCGCGGTCTCGTCCACATCGGTCGTGGTGCCACCAATGCCAGGGCCTCCGTTGTCTGTGATGCCCTCCTTCTTGATGATATTTCTCGCTCAGATACCTATCCCACGATGTCCATCAAAGAAAAAACAGCCATCTTCGAACACGAGGCAACCGTCGAAAAAATAGGAGAAGAAAAGCTTTTTTACCTTATGTCACGCGGTATCACAAAGACCGATGCAGAAGGACTCCTCGTCAATGGATTCATCGATCCTGTCGTAAAAGAGATTCCTCTGGAATACTCTATTGAATTAAACAGACTCATGAGTATGAATATGGAAGGAAGTATCGGATAAAAATATATGCACTGGAAAGACATCACAACTGACAGAGAGACAACCTATACGCTCACAGAAAATGAGCAGTGTGTTTTCTTCTTGTTCAATCGTTCGGGCAATCTTACCTTTGAACTCACTGGTAGAAATGCCGAGGCACATATCTTCGCCTTCTTCGTCGGCAAGAAAGAATGCAAACATACCCTCACCATTATACAAAATCACCGCGCTCCGAAAACTATTTCTCACACCCTTATCAAAAGTGTCGTGTCAGATGCATCGGTATGTATGTATGATGGTACTCTTTTCATTGACACCAATGCTCTCGGGAGTGATGCGTCGCAAGAAAGTCGCGCCCTCCTTCTTTCTTCGGATGCCACCGTTTCTATGAAGCCAACACTAGAAATCCTTGCTGACGACGTACAATGTTCCCACAAAGCGACCGCTAGCCCTCTCGATAGAGAAGCATTATTCTTCGCAGAATCTCGTGGAATATCCCCGAAAAAAGCCGAAAAACTCCTTATTTCTGGATTTTGGAATGATGCTTTCGAAAAAATAGCTCTGCTTCTCCCAAAAGAAGAAAAAATAAAAGAGCGCCTCCTCTCTCTTCTCTCTCATAAAACAATATTGTAATGCCATACATACCGATTATCAACGGTCGTGGTTTATCGGTAACAATGAGACTTATGCTCAACACGAGTCAAATCAAAAAAGATTTTCCTCTCTTCACACATCATCCAGATTTGGTGTATTTGGACTCGGCCGCGACAGCCCTCAAGACGCAAGGAGTGATTGATGCAGAGAGAGCATACCTCGAGGAGTATTCAACAAATGTCATGCGTGGTCTGTATCCTCTCGCCGAAACAGCCACAGAAAAATTTGAAATGACGCGAGAGAAAATGGCTACGTTTATCGGTGCCAAAAGCTCGAGTGAAATCATCTTCACTTCTGGAACAACAGATGCTCTCAACCTTGTTTCAAAACTCCTCGCTTCACAAATAGAAAAGGGAGATACTCTTGTGACAACAGCAATGGAACATCATTCCAATTTTCTCCCTTGGAAGGAATTAGCAAAAACCAAGTCGGCGGATCTACATATTGTTTCTCTCACAAAAGAAGGAATGATTGATAGAGAAAGTCTCAAAAAATCTATCGATGAACACACAAAAATTGCTTCATTCTCTGCTGTTTCCAATGTTTTAGGGACAATCAATCCTGTGAAAGAAATTATCGCTCTCATTCGCAGTATCAATCCAAAAACGCTCATCGTCATCGATGCCGCTCAAGCAGTGTGTCATATGCCTATGAGTGTTTCAGATTGGGATGCTGATTTTGTCGCTTTCTCAGGACACAAAATGTTCGGACCAACAGGTACAGGAATCCTCTATGGAAAATACTCGCTCCTCGAAACACTTCCTCCTGTCAATTTTGGTGGAGGTATGGTGCTCGATAGTTGCGCCGAAGATACCCTCTATAAGGAATCTCCATATTGTTTCGAAGCAGGCACGCCAAATATCGGAGGAATGATCGCACTCGGTAGTGCTATTGATTATATAGAAAATATCGGGCTTCAGAATATCCATCTTCACGAAACAACTCTTGCTTCGTACGCGATAGAGAAACTGAAAGAAACTTTTGGAGAAGACATCTCCATTATCGGACCAAGTAAGAAGGAGAAGCGAAGTGGCATCATCGCATTCACTCTCGCGAACGTTCATCCTCATGATATCGCTGGAATACTTGGTGAACAAAATATATGCGTCAGAGCAGGAGAACACTGCACAACCCCTCTTCATCACAGCCTCAGACTTTCTGCCACTACTCGTCTTTCACTTTCCATATACAATAACGAAAATGACATCGACAAATTCATTTCAGTCCTCAAAGAAATTCAAGCGATGTTTCTCAATAAGTAATTATAACTCAAAAAGAATTTCAAAAGTTTTTTAGGGAACGTTTAGCGAAATTGCTTCGATTTCGGTAGGGTTCATCTAAAAACTTTTGAAATATTTTCCAGCAATCACTATAACTTCAATTCATAAATACTATGTCTCTCTACCAAGACCTCATCCTCGATCACTATCGCAATCCCCGCAATCAAGGGACACTCAAAAATGCGACTCATAGCGCTGATGCAGCGAATCTTTCGTGTGGAGATAAGCTTCATATAGACATAATCGTCAAAAATGATATTATAGAAGAAGTGAAGTTTTCTGGTTCTGGATGTGCTATTTCTCAGTCATCAGCTTCTCTTTTGACAGAGCATATCAGAAAGCACACAGTGAAGCAGGTCCTCTCACTTGAGCCGAAAGACATTCTCGATCTTATCTTGGTAACGCTTTCTCCAGCTCGGCTGAAATGCGGACTCCTTTCACTCGAGACCGTCAAGAAGGCGCTCAATCAAGAGAAATAAAATTGTATTATACTGGGAGATATATTTTTTTCCTCACCGCAAGACTCCTCGCCTCTCTGTTTTTTCCGAAAAATTTCCTTCACTCGACCGCATCCATAGGAAATTTTTCGAAAACAGAGGACTCTTCAAACAAGTTGCGGAACCAGAAAAAAATATATCTCCCAGTATAATCCACAATCTCATAAAATAAAGAGAGGGTGAAGGTGAGGAGTTTTCGAAAAATAATTTAATAAAAGAAATGTTATGTCACAATGGAAAGACGAAACAAAGCCACACGGTCCAGTAACACTCGCAAATGGATGGACTGTAGAAGTCGATGCCAGTGCCTGCATTGGAGCTGCTCCTTGCACCGCTATGGCTGCCAATACCTTTGCATTAAATGATGATGGGAAAGCAGGCATACTTGCTACTCTTGATCAAGACGATCAGGAAACCATTCTCAATGCTGCTCGTTCTTGCCCTGTCGCTGCTATTATCATCAAAGATGAAACAGGAAAAGTTATTTTTCCGGAATAATCTTTGAAATAAATCTCTCTAAAATAAAAACGGATACGGAAAAGATTTCAAAAGTTTTTAGATGATCCTCGCCGAAGCAATTTCGCCGAATGGCTCCCTAAAAAACATTTGAAATCTTTTCTCGCATTAGCTTCGATTATATGTTTGATGTTCAATAAAAACACCATGGCAACAAAAAAAATCCCAATTAAGAATCAAGTCATAGAGAAACTCAAACTCGTACTCGACCCCGAGCTCGGTATTTCTGTGTGGGATTTGGGTCTTATTTATAACATCCTCATTGATAAAGAAGGTATTTGTACCACCACGATGACACTCACCACTATCGGCTGTCCCTTGTTTGCGCAAATCCAAAAAGAGATAGAGGATCGTATTATGGAGATAAAGGAAATCAATGATGTGAAAGTTGAGCTCGTTTTCGATCCACCGTGGAGTGTCGAAAAAATGTCCGAAGAATCAAAAATCCGCCTTGGTCTTGATTAGTAGTGACATATACAAAAAAGAAAAAATAAAAAAGTTTTTAGATGATCCGCGTCAAAGCAGTTTTGACAAATGGCTCCTAAAAAACCTTTGGGATATTTTTTTATTCCTCCTCTTCGTTATGTATATTTCCCGATAAGCGTACTCAAGGCCTTATCATCAAACGTTTTCTCATACAATGGCTCATCACCTTCGCGGACGAGCGTTTCATAGGTTGGCTTCCCTGTTCGTTCGTAGATGATGCCCAAGGCAAGTCTTTCAAGATCAAAAGCGAGTTTCAATGCTTCCATTTTGCCGGTTTTATCATGCGTTTCATCGACATAATAACATTTTTCCTTGAACCACTGATACGTATTTTGTTTGTTGAACACGACACACGGCTGGAATACATCCACGAGTGCATAGCCCTTGTGAAGAATCGCTGCTTTGATAATTTCTTTCGTTTGCAAAATATCTCCCGTAAACGCACGCGCCACAAATGTTGCATCCAGTGAAAGTGCCACGGCAAGTGGATTAAACTGATCAACAATAACACCGTCTGGCTGGATAGGATTTACGAGTCCTTTCTCGCTCATCGGCGAAGCCTGACCCTTCGTCAAACCATAGATCATATTGTCATGCACGATGTTCGTGATGTCAGGGTTACGACGAATAGTGTGGATGAAATGATTTCCTCCTTCGCCATACGTATCGCCATCACCACTCTCTGCGATGACAGTCAATCGTGGATTCACATTCTTAATAGCAATAGCTGGTGGCAGTGCCCTCCCGTGGAGACCATTAAAATAATTCACACGCAGATAATGAGGGGTCTTGGCGGCCTGACCAATACCCGAACAAATCACAGCGTTCTCTGGTGTGATATCGAGTTCTGAAAGCGCCATTTTCACGATATTCAAAATAGGGAAGTTGCCACAACCTGGACACCAGGCCATATCCGTCCCCCTTGGCATATCATAGAGTTTTTTATCGACCATATGGATATAAATTAAAAATACAAAATCTCAATTTCCAAATAAATTATAAATCCAAACATCTAATCACTTCGACTTCTCGATAATAGCTGCAAATATCTTTACTAATTCTATAGTCTCTTGCAGTAACGGAGCAACTCTTTTTTCTAAATCAGGGTTTGCTTCTATGAGGAGCTGGAGCCAATATACCGTTTCTTTTCCTTCTTTTCGACAAATGCGCATGCGAAAGGAAAAATCTTTTTTGTAACTGTTTCGTTAGCTTCTCTGTAGTTCGCTCCCAGAGAAGTTCCTGATCTTGCCAATTGACTAGAAATTGTGTTATTTATAGTATCTTTTGAGAGACTCCTACATAAATGAATAATACGCTTTCCGTACTCTAGCGTCCGTTTTTCTAAATCATATATTTTTGTTTTTTGAACTTTTTCCATTTGAATTTATTTGTAGCTTGTAATTTTGAGCTTTGGATTTACAATGACTGTTTCAGTCTTGTTACTACTTCTTCCACGGAAAATGGATCGCCATCATATTTGAGTATCGATTCCAGGATTTTCACACCATATTCGAGTTTCAGAAGATTGGCAAATTGCGCTCCAACATTGTTTTCCAAAACTACAATCTTTTTCTTTGAAAATAATTTTTTTGCATTCTCTGGAAGCGGATACACTTGAGAAAAATGGAGACCTGCTATACGATCATCTCCGATAGTGAAAAGGGATTCCTCGAGCACACCTTTATTCGATCCCCAAGAAACAACCATTATTTCTGCATTTTTTACATCACCGATTTCTGTTGGAGGAAGGGATTCCTCACGAATGCCTATCATTTTTCCGAGGCGTTTCTTATGCATAAGTACTCTCATCTCTGCACTCTCTGTGATATGAGCCTGCTCATCGTGTTCATCACTATCAATTCCTACAAGCCCTGTGCCATAACCAGGCACTCCCCGAGGAGAAATACCCTCTGGGGTGAGCGCATAACGTTTATAATCTGCTTCTGTTTTTATGATATGATTTTCTAGCACTCTTTTTCGAAAACCCTCTTCAGGGAAACTTCTTATAGAATCAAGAAAATATTGATCCGTCAAAATGAAGACAGGAATTTGATATTTATCGGCAATAAAAAAAGCTTGCTGTGCTACGAAAAAGGCTTCTTCGTGCGTCCCAGGAGCAAAAATTGCCCGAGGAAATTCGCCGTGCCCAGCGTAGAGGACGAGATTCAAATCGGCTTGCTCAGTCCGTGTTGGAAGTCCTGTTGCGGGTCCTGGACGCTGTCCAATATGCACCACAACCGGTGTTTCAATCATACCTGACAAACTCACCCCTTCAGTCATCAGATCAAATCCGCCACCGGAAGTTGTCACAATAGCCCTGGCTCCTGCATACCAGGCACCAATACTGTGATTGATGGCCGATATTTCATCCTCTGCTTGATCGATAACAATGCCAAATTCTTTTTGATGTTTTGCTAGGAAAGTAAAAAGTCCCGTCCCCGGCGACATCGGATAGGAAGAAATATAGTTACAACCAGCAGCGAGTACTCCAAGTCCTAAAGCATCATTGCCATCAATAAGAACTTCTTTCTCCACAGAAGTATTTCGAGAGAGATTAACTTCAATCCCTTCGTTATAAGCAATATGTTTACCAAAATCATAACCTTTTTTTCCTGCTTCAATATTTTTCTTCACTATTTCCTCTCCTTTGCGTGAAAAGTGTTCGCGAAGATATACTTCGAAAATATTTTCATTCGCTTGAAACATACCAAGCACTATTCCGACTGCTACCGTACTCGTATAAATCGGGTTGCCAAGTTCATTGGCAAATTGTGTAAATGGCACATCAATCACCTGACATGCATTCATACCTGCACATACTTTCTGACGCTCCCCTACAATGAGAGTCTTTTCTGTAATACGCCGTTTCAAATGAGGAATCACACTGGCATCCAGCGCAAAAAGAAAATCGATCCGCTTTACAAACGAGGAGCATTTTTTATTCGTAATACGGATTTCAGTTGAGTTACTCCCGCCACGGATGCGTGACATATACTCTTTGCTCGCGAAAACATTGTAGTCACTCCGTTTGAGTACCTGCATCAGCATCGCTTCAATAGTTTGGATACCCATACCGGCCGATCCGCCAAGCACAAGTGATATATCCCGAGAAAAATGTTTCATACCATCTTCTTTTTATTTTGTATCTGTATTTGAAAATACTTTTTCATTATATCACAAATATACAAAAGTTATTCTTTCTCGAGTTCTTTTTTTACCACCTCAAATTCATTCTCGATTTCTTTGAGACGGGTACGACTTTCTTTGATGAGGACAGTGCCCTCTTTGATTTTTTCCAGTCCTTTTTCGACGTCCACTTCTTCTTGATTATCGAACCATGAAATAATTTCTTGTACCTTCTTCAAAGACTCGCTTAAGTTTACTTTTGACATATGTTTTCTTCTTTGATTAAATTACTTTTCAAAAATTTCTTCGACTCTCACGGTGGCCTTCCCCTCTCCAAGTTCCACAGAAAGTTTCTCGCCAAGCGTTATATCTGTGTAGCTTTTTATAATATGTGTTTCTTTCTTCACAATGCTGTATCCAAGTTTCAGAACACGCGCGGGATCATACTGCTTCAGTCTCTCCGAATGGTAATCAAGCTTCTCTTTCATTCTTTCTATCATTCTCAAAAAACCATTTTCCATACTTTTCTGCCCTTGCGTCAAAAAGTCGATTTTACGCTCTAATAAAGCTTCTATCGTGAATAATTTTTCTCGTAAAGACTGGCGAAGCACTGTAAAGATATTTTGAAAATCTTGTAAATATTCTAGGAGTGTTTTCGCTTCCGTTTCAAGAGTATTTTTTGTTTCTGTTAGTATTTCTTTGAAAAGAAGTGGGAGCTGAGTTTCGAAACGATGCACCATTTGACGAGCCTCATCAAAATGAAAACGCAGTTCTTTCGCAGTGGCCGTTGGTGTCGATACCATCATATCTGAAGCGAGTGCAGAAAGCGTCACATCTTTCTCGTGACCCACGCCAAGAAGTGTCGGAATCTTCGATGAAGCTATCTCTCTCACAAGCGCCTCGTTGTTAAATGCCTGCAAACTTTCCAGGCTTCCACCGCCACGCACAATAACGAGCACATCATATTTCTCAGGATGACGATTGAAGTATTTCACCGCACTCATTATTTCAAAAACGGCTTTTTTCCCTTCCACACTCGTCGGAAAAAAATGTACCTTGAAACCCTGAGCTCCGAGATTCATCGTGAAGTCCCCAATAGCAGCGCCCTGCTCTGAAGTAATGAGTGCGATACGCTCTGGAAATACCGGCAAGGGTCTTTTTCTCTCAGGTGCAAATAATCCATCACCTAAGAGCTTTCTATGCAGTTCCTCATACGCTTTCTGAAGCGCGCCAACTCCAGAAAGTTCGATCACGCTGACTTTCATAGAAAGACGTCCACTTGGTTTGTAAATATCTGGAGCACCTTCGATAACGACTTCATCTCCAATAGCGAGCTTCACTCCAGACACATCATACTGAAAACGGAAGATGAGACAATTCAGCGTGCTCTCATCTTTGCTATCCTTGAGAGTAAAATAAATCACTCGTTCTCGTTCATCAATACTCGATATTTCTCCCTGCACGCGAGATGCCATACCAGAGAGTTCGACATTGAGTCCGTCAAGAAACTGCGACACCGAAAGGGTATAATCTTTCTCCTCTTCATTTTTCATTCCTGTTTCCGCTTTTTTCGTCGCTCGCTGTATCTTTTTCTCTTGATGGCTGACTATGTGTTCTTTTGTTACATCACCATCTCTATCTAAAGTACTGCTTTTGATAATACCCAGCAGTGCCAGTCCGTATTTCCGAAACTTCGCATCTTTGAGTCCTTTTATACAGAGCATTTCTTCTTTGTTCTGCGGAAGTGTCTGCGCCAAAGATTCAAGAACAGCATTCGGAAAAACACGAAAAGTTTCTACACCTTCTGATCGTGCCTGTGTATCCCGCCATTTCCTCAGTTCTTGCAGAAGCGTCATACGGAAAAATATCAAAAAATCATAAGCCTTCTTATTATAGCAAAAAAAGAAAAACCCTGCTTACATTTGCAGGGTTTTCTTCGTCGCCTCTTATACAAGATTATTTCAAGTATTTATCGACGCTCGCTTTCATATCTGTGAAGCTATAAGCTCCTTTGAACGCTTCAGTATTGATAAGGAACTTTGGAGTACCGCTCAGTCCGAAGGTAGTGGCAATAGCTGTGTCTTCTGCGATACGACCATCATATTTTCCGCTGTCCAAACAGGACTTCATATCACTCGCGTTCACAGCACTCTTGAGGAATTCTGCCAAAACATCAGATTTTGTTTTGTCATTCTTCAAATCACCATTCATCAGATTGTATCCAGCTTCACTCATCAGGAGGTCATGTACTTCCCAGAACTTTTTCTTTTCGAAACCACAGTACAATGCCTTGGTTCCCATCTCTCCACTCCCATGTCCATTGGTATATATCCAGACGAAAGAGGCTTTCCCTGCATCAACCAATTTTTTCATCTCTGGCACTGGTGCGAGATATGTGCCTCCGTCAGCCACCATGGTAAATTGTGATCCCGCTTGTTTGTTAAAGTTTGGGTTCTTGCCAGCGGCAATGTTGCAATATGGACAACTTGGATCACTAAACTCTACAAAAACTACCTTGGCATCTTTCTTACCAAAAGTAATATTTTTTCCATTAAATAGTCCTTGCAGTTGATCCTTGGTAATTTCTGGATCCGCTGGTTGTTGCTGTGTTCCTTTGTCAGCTGTAGCACCACCTGAAATCTTGATTGCTTCAATAGATGAAACGATTTGCTTCGTCGTCATAAACATCGTTCCTGCTACAATGAGACCTGTCAAAAGAACAGCTCCTGAAATCAGCAGTGCATCACTCCCAAACTTCCTTTCTTTCTTTCCTTCTCCTTGAGAAGACAATACTTCACTTTCCATAACATTGTTTGATTATTTATTTAGCTTATGTAGTATACCAAATTATTTGATTTTACTCAATGTATCGTTATTTCGAGATACTGCTAAAAACGGAGCATCGAAGGATAAAACACCAGTAAATAGCCCAAAAGAAGCATCAGTATGCCACCGATAAGATTGGACCACTTGGAATACTTTTCTGTCATATGAAGTTTATCGAAGCCCCAAAGAGCCAAACCGAAAACGAGAAAATCATCAATCATATAGAAAAAAATATAGAGCGCCATATACCCTTGTGTCTGCAAAAAACCAAGGTCGTTCATCTGAATAATTTTTGTAAATGCCTGAGGAATACCAATAGAACAAGCAAATTCAATCACATTGACCGAAAAAGCAAGGAAAATAACTCCCAGAGCAGTGAGCCACGTAAATGGTTCGCTCGCGAGTTTCTTGATACGACCAGAAATCTTGGCGCGTCCTTCGAGATTGACCACCTTACACGTACCATCAGAGGTGTACCATTCATATAGAAAGAAAAGTCCTCCTCCGATGGATACTATACCCACTATTGGTGTTACGAAACGATCCAGTCCAACAAAGTCCCAGGTTGTGAACCATACATTCAAAATAAGGTAATACATCACCGTCTCAGCCATTATAAAGAGTCCTGCGATAATCCACATACGCTTGCGTGATCCCATCTGCACCAGCACCAGGAGAAACGTCACAAGGACCCACATCGCACAAGGATTGAATCCATCAATCAAACCCAAAATACCTGACAAAGCAGGTAAAGAATACTGCATAACATCTACAGTGCTTCCTACAAAGGGAATGGTTACAAAAAATGGTTCTGCTTTGGGGGTTGTGCATACCTCATCATCACACACTGACCCCTGCACATCATCAACAGTACTTGATATGCCACTAAGTAATCCTTCGATACCGACGCGGGGTTTGTTTTGATTGGTATCAATCAGGGCTCCTATACGCCTTCCTGTTGTTTCCTCTGAATCAAATCCTTGAAGAATAGCAACACCAATCACTGTGAGAGGCGTAGCTTTTGAAAGATTCTTTTTCTCTGTAAAGAGAGAGAAAAGAGCTTTGCCTTCTTCTGTACCAATATCAATATATTCTATTTCTATCGCATTACCCCTCTTCGTTCTCTGCATCTCAAGATATTTCTTCTCTGCTTGACAATGAGCACAGTCTTGCCTTACGAAGAGTTGAATGAGGACAGGATATTCACTTTTAAGAGACGTTTCTTCACTAGCGAAGGAGGTATGAGTGAAGGAGGAAAAACAGAGCAGGAAGAGAAAAAAAGACAAAGAGCACTGAAAATATTTCATAGATTCAAAAAAATATAAAAAAATATGCACCATTCTATTTCATCTCTGTGTGGTACGAATCATAGCGGTGGTTCATATACGTTATGAGCTCCTGCAGAAAAGGCACGGGGTTATGTTTCGCCAGTATCCAGAGAAAAATATAACTCACCACAATACTAAGAGACTGCAAAAGCTCAAAAATATCAAATCCATGGAGGAAGCCTTTCAAAAAGAAAATATGAAGAAGCATAAGAAGGAGCAAAATGTACACACTACGGTGGAGAAACTTCCATCTTTTTGGCCCGAGCAAACGCACACTCAAAGTATTCGATGTCAGGAGAAGCGGAAGGGTAAAGAGAAAAGCCATCATCCCGAAGAAGAATATAGGTTGCATTGAAAAGAAACTCGTGTTCAAATAAGGCTTGATATAGAGAAGAAATGAAGACGGATCGATAAAATAGGCAAGGCTATGAACAAGAGCAAAACAGCCCATCAGAATGCCAAACTCTCTTCGCATACTCATCAGGAGAAAAAGAATCTTCATCCGAAAGATTCTCGAAAGCGGACTTAAGAAAAGAATACCAAGAAGCATTGTCTCTGCCATACTCCCGAAATCTTTTCTCATTTCTGGAAAAAAAATAAAGAAAAGACTACCAAACGCACCTACAAGCAGGAGTTTTTTCCACAAAAAAATGTGTTTACTCAAAAGAGAAATGAGTATATCGTTTAGCTCAAAACAGATCCCTACCAATGGATCAAAAAATTGAAGGAAACGAATTATCATAGTATGGATATCTCTTATTATTTTTCACTCTGTGTCTGCACCTTCTCATCTCCTGTTGGCACAAGAGGAACCGTGGTGTGTTTCAAACGATAAAAATACATACCAAAAAGAGAAAGAATGATAATTTGGATAATTCCCAGAGTGATCATAATAGGTGTTTGCTTCATATGGCTCTCATAGTATGGTTCATACGCACTTGTCTATTCTAATCTATTTCTCATCTCCTCGCAATCCTTCATTCTTTCCGTCACCCGAGAACTCTCCACGGAAAAAATAGGGAAAGACGAGAAAATATGGTATAATAGTAAAGATAATAGAGATAAAAAATGAACGAACAAGGCGAGCCACTTATCTATACCGACAAACTTCGCGTTATCTACAACCAAGGTGCTCCCAATGAGATGCGCGCCCTTGAAGAAACGAATGTAGCTATTTATCCCGAAGAATACGTCATTATTTATGGACCTTCCGGTTGCGGAAAGTCTACTCTTCTGTATTCTCTCTCTGGACTTCAGAGTGCTACATACGGAGAAGTTTTTTTTCATGGAAAATCTATAGCCAAAATGACCAGACAAGAAGATCTCGAACTCCACCAAACAGGTATTGGAATGATTTTTCAGGCCTTCTACCTCATCGGTTCACTCGATATTCTCGATAATATCTGTCTTCCTAAAGTATTTCGCGGGGAAGAACCGACAGAAAGAAGGAAGGCTGGCGTTCAGCTTTTGCGTCGTTTCAATATTGCTGGACAAGCAGACAAATTCCCGAGTCAGCTTTCTGGTGGACAAAAACAACGTGTAGCTATTGCGCGGTCTCTCATCAATGATCCTAAAATTATCTTCGCTGACGAACCAGTAGGAAACCTCGATAGTGAAAGCGCGGAGAATGTGATGAAAATCCTCAAAGAGCTCAATGAAATCGATAAAAAAACCATTGTCCTCGTCACGCACAATCCTGATCATCTCCCCTATGCTGATCGTGTCATCTTTATGAAAGATGGGGTGATTATCAGAGAGGAAGTACACAAAGAAAAACGTCCGATCAAGAAAATCGAAAGCACTGTAGAGGAAGAAAAACCACCAGAAGAATCTCTCGAGCTCAAGATGCTTATGGCATCATTCAAAAATCTCTTGCCACAACAGGTTGACATATTACTCGTTCCATTCAAAGCGAAACAACTGCTCGCTCATCTCCTCTCACAACTCAATGACGAGCAAGTGACTATGGCAGAAGCCTTTTTGAAAGAGCTCTTATTTAAAAATATCGATCTCCCGACATTTAGTAGCAAGCTCGATATTCCTCTTGATGATGGTGGTGCTGGATGGAATAAAATGCGCGCCAAGTCATTTACACAGCAAATACAAAAAATACTCGAACAAGCACAAAATATCAAGGACAATATCCCTGGAAGCATTACATCCTTTGCACAGTATCTCATTGATCGATTCCATCTTCGCCTCGCTCCGGACCAAGTAACCCAGTTAGAAGATATACTCAGATATCGTATCGAAAGTAGAACTGGTCAGATTGGTCTCCTCAAAGACCTCGACAGTAATATCAGCGAAAAAGGTCTTGGCCTCAACAAAATCACAGCCGAAAAGGTGGTACGTGAAATTGAAATCATTATGCTCCTCAAATATTCTTAATATTCTATGCGCTTCCTCGATCTCCTCAAATTATCTCTCCGTATGTTCAAGGCTCGTACTATGCGAACCTTGCTTACCATTCTTGGTATGAGTGTCGGTATTTCTGCCATTATCTTTCTTGTATCTTTCGGGTATGGACTCCAGCGCACACTCCTCGAAAAAATTACCACATCGGACTCACTCGTTACTCTCGATGTGACGCAAGGTGATGGCACACAAACACTCAATAATGCAACAATCGATGAAATCAAAGCGGTTCCCAATATCACCGCTGTCATACCAGTACTTGAGCTTCCTGGCCAAGGAAAATTCAACGACTTTACTCTTGATGTGAGTACCATCAGCTCTTCAGCTTCACTCCTGAAGAACGAAGGCCTCAAAATTGAAGCAGGAAGATATTTTCTTGAGAATGAAACACAAAATATTATCATCACCTCAGCAATGGCTCGTATTTTCAATCTCGATCCACAAGACATGCTCAATAAAAAAGCCTCTATAACACTTTTTCAGAGTAGCAGTACTGGCCAAGGTTCAGCATATAATCCACAAAAACCCTACACAGTCGTTGGTGTCGTTTCTGGTGAAGAGAACATTATTTATCTTTCGCTTGATTCACTCTCAGATTTTTCTATTGAAAATTATACAAAACTCAAGGCCAAATGTACTTCGACAAATACCTTAAACGAAGTACGCACTGAGATAGAAGGAAAAGGGTTTACTGCCTCATCTATTTCTGAGACTATCGATCAAGCGAATAAGGTGTTTCGTATCGTACAAATTATTCTCATGGTATTTGGTATGATTGCCCTTATTGTATCGGCGATTGGTATGTTCAATACAATGACCATCGCCTTGCTCGAACGTACCGAAGAAATCGGTATTATGAAGGCTATCGGCGCTTCGCGAACGAGTATTTCTCTGATGTTCGTTATGGAATCCACACTTATGGGTTTCCTCGGCGCCCTTGGTGGTGTAGTCCTTGGTTATTCTGAAGGAAAGATACTTAATATGGGTATCAATCTCGTCGCAACCCGATTTGGTGGAGAATCAGTCAATCTCTTCTTCAATCCTACGTGGTTTGTGATAACCGTTATTGCTTTCGGTGCGTTCATCGGATTTCTTACAGGTATCTTTCCTGCCCGCAAAGCTTCTTCTATTGATACTCTCGAAGCACTCAGATACAAATAAAAGAAAGAAAGAAAGATCTTCATACAAAGAACAATGCTACGGAGGCATTGTTTTTTATCTGAAAATAAACATTGAACTAATATGTCGAACGAAGCGCATTTACAATCACCAACGCATCGATTACCTCTTGCAACATCGCTCCATAAAAAGGTGTAATGAAGCCGAAAGCAGCGAAAAGCATACCAAGTGTCGAAAGACAAATACCAATCACAATGCCCTGCAAAGCCACATGATATGATCTTCGTCCGATGTGAATCGCATCACGAATCAGTGAAACATCATGTCCAAAAATTGCGACGTCAGCTGCCTCAATCGAAGCACTATTCTCCGATCCCGAAAAAACAATACCGACATCAGCGAGCGCAAGCGCTGGAGCATCATTCATACCATCACCTACCATACCGACAAGCTTTCCTTCTTTCTGATAACGCTCAATAAGACTTGTCTTATCTTCTGGTCTACATTCGGCATAGATAGGCAGTCTGAATTGCCCAAATATATGCTGTGCATTTTTTTTCTTATCTCCCGTAAGAATACCGAGCGCATAATCTCGCTTTCGCAGATACGTAAACATCTCACCTACATCATTCTTCAGTATATCAGCAAAAGAAAAACGTGCTAACAGAAGCTTCTCAGAGAAAAGATCTACCACAATCCCACTTTGTACGTGCTCTTTTGTTTGTACAAGGCTAAAATTTTTCCCTCCTATAGAACCAAAAATTCCTTCTCCTATTTCTTCATGTACATCTTTTGCTACGAGTAGTTCTCCTTCCGAAAGATAATGTTCTAACGTGATAGCCTTGGCGATAGGATGGAAAGAGTGTTGCTCCAAAGCTGATGCAAGAGCCAAAATATGCTCACGAGAAAATGCTTTGTCCAATATTTCGATATGAGTCATCTGTGGTTCACCCAGAGTCAGTGTGCCCGTTTTATCAAAAAAGAACATTTTCGTTTTTGCAAGCAGTTCGAGAACAACTGGACTTTTAATAATGATATTTTTCCTCGCTGCCTTATTCAATCCTCCGATGAAACTGACAGGAGCCGCGATAAGTAGTGGACAAGGCGTGGCAATCACAAGCACTGCCAAAAATCTTTCCCATTCGGAAGAGAAAAAATACGCACCCAAAGCAAGAAACAATGATCCAAAAGTAAAATAAAAATTATATCGTTCGGCAAGACGAACGATAGGCGCAGGATTCACTTTTCCCTCTTCGACGAGAGAGAGAATCTTCCGATAACTCGAATGTTCGAAATCAGAAAGCACCTCAAGCGTGAGTGGTTCGCCTACATTGACCGTACCACTTTTGAGCACAGTCATATGTGCGTAGACGACTGGTTCCATTTCTCCTGTGATATTTGATTCACTGAGTAATGCTTTATCTGAGAGTAAATATCCATCAAAAGCAAGCATTTCATTGGGACGAATGAGGATATGCTCTCCCTTTTTCACGTTTGAAAGTAGTACTTCTTCCGTACCAGTAGCCGTGATGAGTAAGGCTATTTTGGGAATATTCTCAAACAATCCTTTCAGTGTCTTCTGAGCTCTCTTTGTCCCATATATTTCTAGTGCAGCACTGACAGAAACCATCAAAGCGACCACAGCACCAGCAAGAAACTGACCAAGTATAAGCGACACCACCAGAGCCAAGAAAGCCAGATAATCAAAGTTGAACCTCCCTCTCCTCACACGTACATATGATTCTATAAGCAGTTGTCCTATACCAAGAAAAATCGGAACACCATATAACCATACTTCTCCCAGAAAAAAAGCGAGAAAGATGCAAAGACTAATAACAAAAGGCAAGCGAAACTCTTTACTCCAAAAAATATCAAAGATACTCATTTCGTTTATATTTATATTTTTCCTCTCCATTCTAACACAATCCCTCCCTACCAAAAAGAAAAAACGAGATTGCTCTCGTTTCTCTCTTCTCTTTATTTTTCACTGATGATTGCTGTTTGAATGGATACGGGCGTTAGAGGTGAAGACCCTTCTCCTCCTGATTTTGTCGGTGCTTCGGCAATCTTGTCAACAACTTCCATACCAGCCGTCACAGTGCCAAAGATGACATAATTTTTTGGCAATGGATTATCTTTGTGCATAATGAAAAACTGACTGCCATTGGTATTTGGTCCGGCATTTGCCATCGCCACAGTGCCCCTCGTGTATTCACCAGTAAATGGTTCGTCAGCAAATTTATATCCAGGACCACCCATACCTGTTCCCGTTGGGTCTCCTCCTTGAATCATAAAACCTTTGATCGTTCGATGGAAAATAGTATCATCATAAAACTTCTCTTTCGTGAGAAAGACAAAGTTGTTCACTGTCATAGGCGCATTCTTCGCATCAAGTGCGATTACAATATCTCCGGCGCTCGTCTTAAGTGTCGCGCTGTATGCTTTGGTTATGTCAATCGTCATCTCTGGTTTTGTAGTATACATTTTTTTAGTACTGACTGGATTAGTAGGGTTGGTGATAGGCTTCGACTCAGGTGGAACAGTAGGTGGAACATTTTTTTCCTTCGTTGCTTGACCTGCTGGCGACGTTGGCGTTTCCGTCTTTCCTTTGTCGAACGATAATCCTTCCTTCGGCAAAACCTCTTTCTTCACTTCCTCTGTCGTACATCCTGAGAGAAGGACGGCACCAGCAAGGAATACAAAAAGAGAGAATCGTGACGTATATTTCATAGTACAATAAGCAATAAAATTACATTCCTATTATAAACGACAATCAAAAAAGAAACAACACACTACGCCATTTCATATATATTTTTTCTGTTGACAAAGGGGATAAAAGGTGCTATACTTAATGTGTTGAGATATGGAAAACGGGTGAAGACATTACTTGTCTTGTCCCGTTTTTTCTTTCTTAACATGCGCTAAGCAAAACACCTAAAGGTCGAGTAGGGTCAAAATAAATATAAAAACAAAAAAGAGAAGGTAGTTTTTAAAAAATAAAAATTAACACCTATTATTATGGAACCAAAAATGGAAATAGAAGTAAGTACAGATGAATGTTCAACGGGCGGATGTCCTAACTGTGCTAAGGTAGCAGAGGAATCAAAGCAAAATGAAGAAATAAGCTTCGCTTTTCTCCTCGCTCTTGTCCCTGTGATCAGCCTTACCTTCTTTGGTCAAATGGGTCTTTTATAAAAAAGGATTCTGAACCAAAGGAAAACCGAGCTTCCCAAAGCTCGGTTTTTTTATGGTGAGAAATTTTCTCCTCCTCTCATCCTCTTATTCCAGTAAGAAAAGTGTATACTATTCTTTTTCTCGATCTGCTACCTCCTTCACGAAGGAAGTAAGTCTGCGATCTTCGAGTATTCTGTTCACAAAATGAAGAACAAAAAGTACGAGGATGGCTGAAAGAAAAATCCGGAAAGTGAAAAGTACAGAAGAGGGAATATACGAAGCTACCATTGCATAGTATTTCCGCGGGCCACTCAGTGGTCCCTCAGTTGTAAGCGCTTCATTTACCTCCAGTTGGACTGATGATGCAAAGTGAATCTCGGGTGATGTAAATGGAGATATACCCCATATTGTCATCAGCGCCTTACGTAAAGATTCATCCTGAGCAATTTCGGCTTTTACTCTGATATCATACACTTCTCCTGCAAGTTTATTGATGGTAAAAGGTGTAGTCTGCTGTTCTTGTGGAGTGAGCGAACTCGATAACCAAGAAGTTGCTGGGGAATCAACTCCATCGACTGTAAAAGCAAGAGTAGCAGTTTTTCCAAGAAAGTCTGGAACAAAATCAGCATAGAACGAGGCGGTACTACCAGCATAAGTCTGATAAATAGATTCGCTCAAATCATCACACAAACCATTCGGACAAGTGGCTTGACCAGAGGAATTACTGGTGCCTATGATGTCTTTGTATTGCCCAAGAAATTTCCTCCAAACAGTTGATTCATCTGTAGATTTGAGGGTCACGCTCGGTTCCACAACAATAAAAGTGCGGGTGAGACTAACGGTTCTATCAGTCCTACTCTCACGACCTGTTACTGGCATTACTCCATTGGCAGTAACCGTCACGGTATAGGTATCTCCAGGATTACCCGTCACTGGAAAGAAATTGATCTCGCCCTGAGATTCCGAATCTATATCTCCAGATCCTCCTTTTGCACAAGCATCTGCAACGCGTGCTGTACACAGGAGGGGTACTCCATTGATCGTCCAGCGATGATTGAGATTGATACCCGCCCCTGTGCTCGCCCTAAGACCAATAATCTCATTCTTGATTACTGGACAAATTTGACCCATTCTATAATCATCACAGATAATATTCTCGTTGTCTACCCGAACCTTGACACCATCAGGTGTTGCTCTATGAGCAAAGATTACGGAACCTCCAGTATTGCTAAATTTCACGATAATATCACTGTTTCCTTTACGCCTCCGGTATTCTCCAAAGCTCTCTATCGCGGTCACTTTAAACTGCAAATATCCATAATTTTCAATATCAATAGTATTCGAATTCACCTTTTTAATATTCATTTCTAACGTGATACTATCGAGACCACTTCCCTTGATATTACCAAGCAATTTCTGATCTCTTAAATCAGAAGTAATATCGATCGCTCTACCATTCTCAAAATCACCAATATCCTCTCCTAAAAAGACTTTCCACTCAAAGAGGGTATTGATAAGATTCTTATCAGCATTATCCACCGAAGCCTGCACAGAAAGAATCTCTCCTCCTTTCGGATTGATGCCATCCCTACTGTTACTGAATGTTGAATCATTGACAGGGTTTTCTGGAGTAGCAGACAGACTGAGCGTGAGCTTCGTTGCCTGACCACCAGCAGTCGGGTCTACTAAGCTGTTTGGAATACAGTCATTAAGATCCATATTAAGAGCTGGAATTTCGACAAGATAATTTCTTATCAACTCATTATATGAACCTGATAGTTCTCTAGTAAAACTCGGTGAACATTTCTTATTCGAGAAAGCCCACATTATCATAAAAGAGTTATTATCGTGTTTCGTTGGGATCATCGAATTACCTTCTACAGCCACACCTACTTTATCACCCCTCTGATAGTTCCATATGAAGCTCGATTGACCGAGCCCTGTAGCATTGGCTTCATCCTTATTACCATTATCAGCGGTACTCGGATCACTAGGATTAGTGCCCCAAAACCGTTCTTCAGCAAGAGGGAAACTGCTATCACCGCTTGAGTAACCACCAGGGGCATTCGGGAATAAATGTTTACATTTACTCGTAATAGGACTCGACTGACCATTTGTTGCAGTTACAGCTCTACATGTTGCAAGAGGAATGGCAGCTCCTACTGGTATTGGATTTGATGAATTCAAATATGAATCTTGCACGCAATAAGGATTACCAACACTGCACACGACACTATAGTAATGGTTGTTATCACTCAAACAAGCGGGTACCCCTGCTAGAACGTAGCCTGTGAAATCTGTTTGAACGATAGGACCTGTTGCAGAGGACGATGCAGATCCTCCAGTGTCTGGGCTCGAACTCGATGAGGTATTTATATTTAGATTAGTATCAGCCAGAGTATAATTATCAACCATACAAACAGGACTACGCCCGAAATTACAGGACCAAGACGCATCATAAAAAATAGGTTTAGTATAACCATCAGCGAGTTCATAGTTTGTACCAGAAGAAGGATCATTGACATAACAATAATCCTTCTTTGTTCCCGTTTGGTTATTGCCACCGAAGTGAGCTTTATAGCCATCATTATCTGTATCTGAATTGATTGGTTCATTATCTGAAGGGTCGTACCCATTACGAATAAGAATTTTCGTAGCAGTTACTTTCCAATCCTCTATAGTTACTATGCCATCGTTATTCGTATCACAGGATGATAATTTATTACTCCCGATGTCACAACCATCGCGTCTTAGAAACCACGTATAATATAGATCCTTCTCAGTATTAGAAAAAAATGTAGGAAAAGCTTTTGCAGTTATTCTTTCACCTTCTTTCGGATCGCTCGGACTGAAGAAGAGAGAAACATCAGGTACAGTAGACTTATTCTGAGATACGTTCATTATTTCCCCTTGATTCTGCAGAGCTGCTGAATTGAGATGATACCTCTTTTCTATATCAGACATAACGCTCGAAGCAGATGGAATACTCGGACCACCAAAAAAAGCCAGAGCAGGTAACGCATTCGTAATGAAAAATTGCACGATAAGAATAAAGGTGAGGAAAAAATTGTGTTTCTTTGGACGAAAGTGCATAGAACGTGTAATTAAAAAAAATATCTAATGTGAAATGAGAAAGAAAATATCCACGAGAAAAAGAAAGGTCCAACTTGCTACAGAGGAATACCAGAGAGACTTCGAGAAATATGCAATCATACCTGCAAACGGACAAAAAAGAAGGAGAGGGGCTCTTTGCCAAGAGATATCGTTGATCGAGAATATAAGAAAGAAAATCACTTGCAGAAGAATCCCCCACATATGAAGGTCTTTGAGCCAGAAGATCTGTATCAATCCTCGGAAAAAGATTTCATAGAGCATCACCATTATCGCCATCAGTACAAGTTCGTAGAAAATAAACCACAAAAAGCTTGTCTGGACGAGTCCTGGAAGTATGTAAGCTTCCTTAAATGATGGAAAGAAAAGAACAAGCCACCAAAAAACACCAAAAGCACAAACGACAGAAAGAATACCAAGAGACAACCCTGTCAAAAAATGCCCCTTCCGAAAACCAATGTTACTCAGAGGTTCTTTCATTACCATTCTACTATAGACGAGCGGAATTATCAAAAGGAAAACGAGACTAACAATAAAACGTTGCAAGACAGGACTGAAACTGGCACTTTCGGTAAAGAAAAAAAGAAAAACCAGAGAGAAGATCACTAGTAATCCCGTAGTAAAAAACCGCCTATAGAGAGAAAGAAGTTGTAGTATATTCGATAACATTGCTTAATAAGATATTTTTCAATTACATTGTCCCTTAAAAAACTTTATTTTCTTTCTGCTTCTTCTTTTGCTTTTTTCCAAGCTTTCTTCGCTAAAACATAAAGAACAAACACCATCGCTGTTTCGATAGGAAGGAAATTGAGACCAAAACCAATCGCCTCAACGAGCCCAAAAAAGATAACAATAAGCCCCCGCGTGATCTGCATATTCTGTGCCCCCCCTGATCGATCAAACATCGTCAAGAGAATCCAAATAAGAAAGGAGAGGCAAATAGTGATAATAGTACCAATGCCTGGAAGGGAACCGATAAATACAAGATCAAGCAAGTCTTTGAAAAGAGCAATAATCCCAACACCTCCGTACAGAAAAAGTGACGGTTTCTCTCCGGTAAACTTCGGATTTTCTGAGTGATTTCTCTTCTCTCTTCCTCTGCGTAATGCCATAGGTATACACCATTAACAATTCTCTACCTTCCTGCATCGAAGTCTGCTTTGGCTTGTTCTATTTCAAGAAGCTGTTTCGGATCTGACGTGATAATCTGGTCTTCACTGTAGGAAGCGATGATCTTGATCGCGGCATGTTTCGCTCCAGCAAAGAAAATACCTTCTCCGACATTGCTCTCAAGAAGAAGAAATTTCTCATGATCCGTCAGGTAAAATGTTTCTGCAACCAAATCGATCGATGATGGAGATTGACGGAGAAGTAGCTGCATCGAAGAGTTGGTAATAATCGGCTTCCCATAACGAGAGACATTGAAATCCCCGATATCTTGGGTAATAGTTGTGAGTCCGGTGTAATACTTACGACAACGCTTGGCAATACCAAAGATAAATGAGGCAGCATCTTCGTGTTGCATCATAATCCACGCTTCATCAACGACGATGATACGCTTCTTCATATGCGCACGGATCTCATTCCAAATAAACTGCAGAATAATATACATCGCGATGGGACGCAATTCTTCTTCTAAATCACGAATATTAAATACCACCAACTGATTCGCTGTCTCGATGTTTGTTTGTTTATTGAGAAATCCACCAAAGATACCTTCGGTGTAGCGCTCCAAACGTGCTGCGAGCGATTCCGCTCCTTCCATATTCTCAAGTACTGCATACAAATCAGACATCGTCGGGAAAGAAGCAGAAGTCAGTTTCGAGAAATCTGTTGACTCCAAAATATCCCTCATTGCATAAGTTTCTCGTATCGCACGATCGATAATCGAATCTTCTTCTGGTGTAATAGAGCCAAGCATCAAGTGAAGGAGTCCGATCAAGCTTGCAATAGAATTCCGAAAAACATCTGCGCTATTCTCATCACCGATGTTTGTCGGAAGATCAAAAGGATTGAGATGCACATCAGAAGAAAGAGAAATTTTAAGAAAGGTTCCTCCTACCGCATCACACAAATGTTTATATTCATTTTCTGGATCGATAATAATAACACTCGCACCAAACATCATCGAACGGAGGACTTCCAATTTTACCGTATAACTTTTTCCAGCACCAGACTTAGCAAAAACCACCATATTCGCATTTTCCATCTTGAAACGATCGAAGAGAATAAGACTATTATTGTGTCTATTGATGCCATACAAGATACCTTCATTTGAAGAAAGATCAGAGGACACAAAAGGAAAGGTAGTAGAAAGTGGTTCGGTATTGAGGTTACTTGCCACGTCAAGTACATCACTGGCTAGCGGTCTTGTAGCGATAAAACCTTGATCCATACGCATCACAGCTGGTTTTACATATACGAGCTGAGCTTCGAGAATAGATTCTATCAGCTGAGATTTATCACTGAGTTCCTTCTCGTCTGCACCGTATACTGTGAGATACAGTCCGAAGCGGAAAAATTTTTCTGTTCCTTGTTGTAAATTGGTACGTAGTGATTCGATATCCTGCAAAGCCGTCTCAAGCACAGGATCACTAATCTTCCCTCCTTCGGCTTCGATACTCATCTGTGATTGAACTTGAGTGGAAGATTTACGGAGATTCTTCAATATCTCTGCCGTATCGATCGGATGGATGAAGAAGGCTGTATCCATTGAAAAATCGATATTGATAATAGGAGAAAACCAGTTGGTAGAAAGAAATCTCGGATATGCTACAACAAAATACGTACGAGAAAGAACTTCTCCTACTTGCATCGTATTCGGCGTGAGCTTGATCGCTGGCGGAGAGATGAAGTCACGGATAGTGGTGAGGCCTTCTTGATACAACTTTTCTCCCTCACTCATTTCTGGAGAATCGAAAATTGAGAACATTCTCTTCTGAAAAGGAGCTTTTTTCGAATCTGTTTTCTTATCAATAATTTCGATACCTTGAGTCATGATTTTGAATGCTTTTATTTTTTAGAAAGATGATATTTCTACGCTGTTAATATCTTTTACTACCGAAGCAGTGAAGAGTGTCGGATTGTAACTGTTATAGAGGATTTCGATAATTTCTGCAGTATTGAGCGGTGCAACGCGTACGCCTGTACCACTAAGCGCTTGTATGACATGTTCTACTCGTTGTAAGAGCTGAGAATGATATGTTTCAAAACGTTGATTTGTTCCTCCTCCTGAAGCCTCTTTGGGACGAAAGATACCAAAGAGTTTGTTCTGCAAGCCTCCCTCTTTGTCTTCTGCCGGAGAAAAAGGGACAACGACATAGAAATATTTCGACATAATACTCGAAATGTCCGTCAAGTTTTTAATAAAAAGCTTATACTCACTAATCTGAAAACGAAGTAACTCACTCTCTTGTTCCTTTTCTGCGCCATTCAAAAGTTCGATGTATGGATTGATATTGAAACGACGAGAAGAAACGACAATCTGGAGAGGAAAGTCGAGAGAGTTAAGAAAGGATTGATATTGACCGATAATAGCATCTTGTTCTTCAGAAGACTTCAGGTCAAAGTTAATAGAAGAGACGAGAAGTATCGAACGAAGTGATCCGTTCTTCATCACAATGGCACCATCGCGAATCTTATCCACATCTACATACTGTTGTGTACTCGATCCTCCCTGTGTCCCTTTCTTTGGATTCAAAAATTCCATTTTCTTACTTTTATTTTTTATCTTTTATCTTTTTCTTCTTACTTACGATCCATATTCTGATTGTCGAGTATTTTTGCAAATGCTCGAAGCTTCTCTTCACTCATTTGTTTCGATGGGACTATTTTATGTGACTGTGATATATCAACTGGCTTTACTTCAGGCTTCTTCTCAGCAGAGCGTCTCCATACTGCTATTTTTGGCCTAAAAAGGAAGAGGACTGTATAGAAAACAAATGTCGTCATCGGAAAGCCGTTTGGTCTATAGAAAGCAAAAATAACAAAGAGGAGGACAGTCGGAATGGTCGCAATGATAAAAAGTGTGGTATCGAATAGTTTGAAAAATAACATAATCACTGTACCCATACCAATCATCCAGCCTAACTGCTTCCAAGTAAGTGGGCCTGCGATCTTGTCTTCGACATCAATAAATTGTGGAACACTAAACATCATATACATTCAGAACAAAAAAATAACAGACAGAGGCAAACTTTCGCTTCACTCACTTCGTTTGGTAATAGACAGAGCTTCTCACTGTTTCTTTATTATATCACACTCACTCGAATGTACTAATTATCTCTGTGTGATGGGCGAATAATAAATGGATTGGCATCTTCAAATACTCTTGGCCTTGGCTTCTTTATAGGTATGTCTGGCATCACAAATGGCACAGCTCCTGACAGAGAACCTGCAGGAACGGCTTTTTTTGTCACAACAAATGGTTTTACTTCTTTCTTCTCTTCTCTTTTCACCTCGTGTTTCGTTTCCATTGTTTGTGTCAACATTTCTTTCTCTACCGGAAAAATATGACTCGAAGAAAAACGGAGTGTATTATCACTTGAAGGAGAAGGAGTATCTACTCCTTGATGAAAAGCCAGTCCTGGTTTCATATGAATCTCTCTTGCTTTCGGCACTGAATCATTCACTGGAGTTACCTTTTGACTCCCAAAAGTAAATGGTGACCTATTGGTCATCTGAACAGGCGGTTTGTTCGTAGCCACTACAGTCACATCACTACTTATAGGAAAAATGATTTCCTGACTCTCCACATCAATCGAAAGTGGAAAATTTCCTTCGATAGACTTGATAAGCAAACTGACATACTCTCTTTCTATTGGAGAAAGTTTCTTACCATTTTCAGAGCGGAATAAAAAATCACCAATCGCTACGCTGTCGTGGTGTCCCACACCGAGTTCATCACGATAATACTTGATCCAATATGAAAGCGATGGACGAACAGGTTCACCTTGTGTTTTGATACGAATTCTTTCTTTGGTAATGAGTTGGTCACCTAATCTTTCATATTGAGAAAGAGCCTGCAGTACAGGAAGGTTCATCGTCACTTTCTTCGGCATTATTTCTTCTTCTTTTTCTACTACCAACTTTGGCTCAATAGTGAGGATCTCTTTTTGAATAAATTGTACTATAGCTTTTGCCTGATTGGGGTCGCCACCACCAGTGGTCATAAGCATCGAGCCAATTTTCGCTTCACATGCTTCGAGCGTGAGTTCCTTGAAGAATATCTTGCGAATGAAAAGACTTATATATCCAGTGGACATATTACTAATACCAAACTTTTCCTGTAAAGATTGTATCTTAAAGAATATTTCTTTAGAGGTGAGGATGTTTTGTTCCTTCTCTGGTAATGATCGTAGGACATCCCAATCTTCGGCATTGGCACCACATTTTCCAGATTGAACAGATCCATCAGAAAAAACCATCATGGGAAAATAAATCAAAATTGCACTGTTTTGTTGTTCTGTCATAGTATTATTTTCTCCTAACCGATGGCATCATTAACTGATTTATTAAGCTTCTTTCTGATTTCCTGTACTCGCTGAACATCTTCCATTATTCCAGACCCTTCGAGATCTCTTATGTGCTGACGCGCCTCATTTGCATATCTTGGATCAGTAAAGATTCTCTGTTTTGCGACTTCTTCTGCTGTCATGCCATCAAAAAGATCTTTGACAGCTGCTTGCGCAGACCCTCCTGGTGCTGACGCTGCCACTGAAACAAGTGTCCCTGTACGCCCTTCTTTTCTCATCTTGCCATCAAGCTTATTCTTAACAGCTGGGTTTACATTGGCTATTGACTGATATTCTGCATCAGACATATTAAGTGCATTGTCACTCGCTTTATCTATGAGCGCAACGATAGCCTTCGTATTATTTCCTAAACGTCCAATTGCAGCAGCAAGATCAGCTCCCATGTTATAAATCTCTGCCCCAGCTTTCTTGGTTAATTCCTCTGTCTTTTCAGGGATTGCACCAGCCATACTTCTGTTAGCATGTGCCATAGCACTTATAGCTTCGTTCATTTCTGCGCCATTTCGAAGCATGTCTTTTTTCGATAAGATTCTTGTTGCTGCTTCTATTTCAGCATTATCCGTACCACTAGTTCGATCGTTCATCCTTCTACGGAGTTCTCCTTCACTCATGCGCTCTTCTTCCATCTTCTTCTCTGCTTCTGCCACTTTCTTATTATGTTGATTTTCTACAACACGATTATAACCATCTCTGCCACTACCGACACGACCAGCCACTCTTTCTTCTTTTTGTTTTGATGCATCCTTCCAGTATTTCGGCGTAGCAAACTTAAGAACCTTATTATTTTCCGCACGTTCTTTCAATCCAGAAACAACACCTCTTGTATAAGCGTTATTTGTTAGAGGATTATTATACGCTTTCTTCCCCATCCATTTGGAGAAAGCTTGACCCTTACCCACAACAGAACCAGCACCGGCGATAGACATTTTCTGAGCAAGCCCCATCGCTACCCAAAGCATAATGATTGGAATAGTGAAGAGGAGCATCGAAGCGTAGAAAGAAGGCTCTATCGATGTCGTTCCTGCAACCGTTTGCATACCCTGTATCAATTTACTACTCGTCCCCGCCGTACCCGCTCCCAGAGAAGAAAAAACTCGCACAGACATAAGGAGCATCAGCATCGCTGCAGGACCAAAAAAAGCATATTTCCAAAAATTTTCCCACCACATCTTACCATATGTGTCGAGTTTTGGAATAATAGAAGCAGCGAACCCCACGGATGAAAACATAACCAAAACAACAAGCACTACAAGGCGAATCACAAACATAACAGATAAAACGAGGAGTGTGACAGAAAAAATGAAAAGAAAAACAATGGCCATCAAGATACGAGATACATCTGATTCATCTTTCTTTGGTAATAGCTTGGTTTCAAGAGCTGTCGCGGACATCACCTGACCGAAGAGATCTGTATTCCCACCCTCTCTCGCCATCATCTGATTGGCAAAGAAATACATCGGGACATTGGTCATATCAATGAGCGCTCTCGATACTGGAAAACTGAAGTTGATGAACAGTGCTGCCAGTACCAAACTGAGGAGAGTTTTCTTGAAATTCTTCTCAATTTGGAAAATGACAGAGAAGGCGGTATACAGCAAAATAAGAATAAAGAAAAGATTGAAAAAATCACGAATGAATTTCCATGATTCATACACACCTGGATTGTTCATGAGTTCCTGGATACTTTCTGGCTTGATTGCCCATTCAAAAATCGTAATAGCTAGAGAAGCAAAGATTCCAAACATCACAAAAATACCATAGAGAATTTCATTCACCCATGTACTTGGGTCATACCATGTAGCCTCTGCAAAATGCGTTTGAGTCAAAAAAATAACACCACAAAAAAAAGGGAGTATCAAAAAGAAGATCAGGCGATTTTTTTTTCTATTTTTTTCTGTAAAAACCATACATCTCTCAAATAATAGAGAGTCAAAAAATTATCTACATACAGTATACCACAATAAAAAAAAGAAGGAAGGATTTGTGTCGACACTTCCTTCCTTCTGTTTCTCCTCTTCTCATCGCTCGTCCTAGTAGATGAATCCTTTGATTGAACGACTGCTCGCAGAAAGCGTTCTGCGATCAACTTTCCCCCACTTCACATAGTTCATTTCGCTCACGGTAATAGTATCTCCACTGACTTTCTCTACGAAAGCCACATGGCCATAGTATCTGTTTTCTGTCGTCACCATAATAGCACCCACTTTCGGAGCACGGCCCGTCTTGTAACCGAGTGCTTTTGCTTTGTAGAGCCATGTTCCAGCATTACCACTCCATGGGACATAACGCTTGGATGCTACATACCACGTACACCAACCAAATGGGAATCGGTGTCCTGTACCTGCTTTGCCATCAAGCGTGCGAAAGCCAGAGGATACGTCTTTGGCAGTTCCTCCTGTCGAAGAAGCGTATTCACGACGCTCGATGGTTCCGCCCGTATTCACAGTACGAGGCGCAGATATTTCCTTCTTCCCACCAGGAATAATAATCACATCACCAACAGAAACTTCACCATTGGCTGGTAATCCATTGTAGGCAATAATCTTGTCTTTTTCTGCCTTGTAATTATTGGCAATCGAATCAAGTGTATCTCCCGCTTTCACGGCATAGGAGAATCCTGCGACAGGCAAAATAAATATCTGATCTCCTGGCTTTATCTGATCAACATTATCGAGATCATTGGCCCACAAAATGGTATTCACAGTAATGTTATTCCTCGAAGCAATACCGCTCACCGTATCGCCTTCTACTACAGTATAGATTTTGACGCCACCTTCTTCTTCTGGATCTCTCGAAATAGAGCTTGTTTCCGTCGAAAGTATGGCTTGATTCGAAGTGAGTTGTCCCTGCATATCGAGGAGTGAAACTTCGTCTTTCTGGTTTGGATCAATAGTAAGAGAGGTATTAGCGAGTGGCACAGAAGAAAGATTCTCTCCTTTACTCACCTGTGCTGCTTTGTATTTCCTCGGTGAAGAGGCAATACTAGCGCTCTCAGCACTCACGTATCCAAACAAAGGACTATTCGCATCGTTCCCCTGAGTCAAGTTACTGGCAGACACAAGAAGGGTACTCGAGGCCACGATAGAAAAAGCAGAGTAGTTTCGAAAGACACGGACGACACGATAACCAGAAGCCTCTTTCAAAGAATGAAGAAGATGGGTTTGATACTCATGAATATGTGTATGCAGATCCCTCGTGAAACGATGCATATTGATTTCTTGGTATCTTTTCTGTATATGAAAGAAAAAAGACTGCACGAGTCTTCTGCCCGCCATCATGCGAGCTTTCAAAAAAGCAATTGGGGATAAAGTTTTTATAAAACTTTCACCTTTCAACTAATAAATACTGTAGATATATTTTCTCTTCAAAAGAAGAACAAAATAACCATCGAGGATTTATCCTAATTTTTACAAAGTTCAGTATACCCTTTTCTATACCCTCCGTCAATCTATAAAAGACTCTTTTTCCATTTTTATGGCTCATATAAAGCTTATTCTATGTGCATAAAAAAAATTATTGGCTCATATAAAGCTTTTTAATTTTCGAAAGAGAAAAAGACTGTTTTTCAAAATGCACTTTCATTTTTTCGAGGCAAAATGTGGTATACTCTGAGTATCAGAGAGAATACTTTTTACTATCTCTCATATTTTATTCTCCATTTGCTTGTATCTTTCCTATGCTTTCAAAGAAACAAAAAAATACAGAAATAATGGCTTTAACAAAGCAATTTTGTGATCATCTCGAAATAGAGATGAATAGATCAAAACGCACTGTGGACAGCTATATCCGCACACTTTCCTATTTCTTTCTGTGGGGAAAGATAGAAACCCCCCAAGATATCACTGCTGAAAAAGTACACGAATATCGAATCTACCTCAACAGAAAAGTCACGAGAGAAGGGATGACTCTCAAAAAAAGTACTCAGTCTTACCACGCGGTAGTCATCCGTACTTTTCTCAAATATCTTGCGAGACAAGATATCAAAACCCTCACGGCTGAGAAAATTGAAATAGGGAAATCTCCTGATCGTCAGGTAGACTTCCTTGAATATGAAGAAGTAGAAAGACTCCTCACCTCTGCTGACGGAACAACAGAAAGGAATCTTCGTGACAGAGCAATACTCGAGCTCCTGTTCTCTTCTGGGCTCCGTGTATCAGAGCTCGTCAGTCTCGATCGTGACCATGTAAATCTGGATAAGGAAGAGTTTAGTGTTCGTGGCAAAGGAAGTAAGCTCCGCATCGTTTTCATCTCTCCTGATGCGAAAATCGCTCTCAAAAACTATCTTGACCTTCGTGTTGATGTCGATCCCGCTCTTTTTATTGCATACAGGAAGCCTGGTTTGGTCAATAAAAAGGCGAATATAAAGGAAAGTAACCGCCTCACCGTGCGCAGTATCGAACGTCTTGTCAAATACTATGCCGTCAAGGCCGGTATCGTCAAAGACGTTCATCCTCATACCCTGAGGCACAGTTTTGCTACCGATCTCCTCCGCAACGGTGCTGATATCAGATCAGTCCAATCAATGCTCGGTCACGCTTCTATTACTACCACTCAAATCTATACCCACATCACCAATGAACAATTAAAAGAAGTCCACCAAGCTTTTCATGCGAAGAGAAGGCGGGGAAAGATGAGCGATAATAGATAAGGGATAACTCTTGTTTTCTTATCCATTATCCTGCATCACTTTTCTATTATCTTTCTTCACAGTTTCTTCAAAGGCGCTACTCCGAGCATCATTTTCTTCACTCCAGCACGCTTGAACGCAATAGTAGCCAGCGTGCCTGAAAGAGAGATGATAAGTCCTCCGCCAAACTGTGGATGCTCTACCATATCACCCGCTCTGACGTCGTCTGCGGTAAGAGGCTGATCTGGAGCACTCTTCCCACCGTCCTGAGAGACACTCTTTGCCATTTTCGCGAAAGAAGAGCTTTTTTCTAATGCACCATCAAAACTGTTTTGATGGTTCCTTTGTGAAGCAAATGACTTCTGAAAATACCGTTTCCCCAGCATCCCTGACGAAACCAATTCTGCTTCATGAATCAGCTCTGCTGGTATTTCTTCGAGAAATCGTGATGGCGGATTGACCTGTGTTGAGCCAAAAATAGTCCTCTGTTCGGCGTGGAGTAAATAGACTTTTTCTTTGGCGCGGGTGATACCCACATACATCAGTCTTCTTTCTTCTTCAAGTTCTTGGGACGAAAGTGCACTTCTCGAATGAGGGAAAATACCTTCTTCGAGCCCCAGCATAAACACCTGTGGAAACTCGAGTCCTTTGGAGCTATGGATAGTCATCAGATGGACGACATCACTTTCCTGACTAATACCATCGGTGTCAGAAGAGAGGGCTACTTCTTCGAGAAAAAGATGGAGAGCCTCACTTAAGGCCGTATCGCTATATTTTTTTGCAACAGAAAGTAGTTCTTGGACGTTTTCTTGACGCACTTCCCCTTCGCTCGTCCCATCGGCGAGGCTATCGAAATAGCCACTTTGCTTTGTAATAGTGTCCAAAAGTTCAGGAAAATACAAATCCGTTCGTCTGTCCATCTCAGCTCTCAGCTTGAGAAAAATATCCACGAAATCCCTGATAGCCTTTATTTTTACTGGTCTCAGCCCACTTGTTTCAGGCGTCATTTCATACCCAGCGTCAAAAAGATCAAGTCCCTGCTCCTTGCCAAATTGTATCCATTTATCGAGTGTCGATTTACCGAGTCCACGTTTTGGCTCATTGATAATTCTTTCCAGAGCAATCGTATCGCGAGGATTTTCAAGAAGGCGCACATACGCAATAATATCTTTGATTTCTTTGCGTTGATAGAACTTGAGACCACCCACAACCCGATAACTAATAGAATGACGGAGGAACATTTCTTCTACAATACGTGACTGAGCATTGGTACGGTAGAGTACTGCAAACTTATCGAACGAAAGACCATCAGTATGTTTCTTGGCTATTGTTTCAGCGACAAATCTCGCTTCAGCCTCTTCATCTTCGGCAGGACAAATAGTAATGAGTTCACCCGACTTCACATCTGTCCACAGCTTCTTGTGCCGTTGATTGACATTCCGTGAAATAATACCGTCAGCAGCATCAAGGATGATCTGTGTCGAACGGTAGTTGCGATCAAGAGTAATGACCGCTGCATCAGCATAATCTTTCTCAAAATTAAGAATGTTCTTTATATCCGCTTGACGCCAGCCATAAATAGATTGATAGTCATCGCCGATAACAAAAATATTGTGATGTTCCTTGGCGAGCAGATAAACGAGGAGATATTGTGGGTAGTTTGTATCCTGATATTCATCCACCATAATATACTGAAACATCTTCTGGTACTTCGCGAGAACCTCTGGATACTCCTGAAAGAGCTTGACGGTGAGCATAATGAGATCATCGAAGTCGAGTGCATTCGTTCTCCGAAGTTCGCCTTGATATTCGGTATACACTTTGGCAATCATCTCTTCGAAATAGCTTCCGGCCTGCAAAGCGAACTGCACCTCATCAACAAAAGCGTTCTTTGCACGTGAAATACCATCCATAATAGCCCTTGGTTTGATTTGATCAGGATTGATTTCGAGTGCCTTCATCGCCTTTTTCACGATAGATTCCTGGTCTTGACTATCGACAATATTGAAACTCTTGCCATATCCCAATACCTCTATATCACGACGCAAAATACGACAACAGATATTGTGAAATGTCCCAATGTACTGAGGCAAAGCAACATCGCCGTATTCTGCAATGTCGCTTTCTTTCAAAAGTTTTTCAATACGTTCACGCATTTCCCCTGCCGCTTTGTTCGTAAAGGTCACCGCTAAAATAGCGTTCGGGGATACATTCTTCTCACTCATGAGATACGCGATACGATGTGTCAACGTTTTTGTTTTTCCTGATCCAGCACCCGCGAGTATCAGAACTGGTCCTTCTGTGGTGAGTACCGCTCGTAATTGCTCAGGATTCAACCCTTTTTCCCAGAATTTCATACATTTTTTCGATTATTCATAACTGTGTCATTCTAACATATTTACACGGAACACTCTATTTTCTATGCTGTTTATGCTATATTAGAGATATATGAAAAACTTTTTTTCCCGTTTTGTACGAAGCCTCGAGAATGCTGAAATTACTCTGCCGTTTTTCGTGGTGACTTTCTTCTCTCTCATCCTCGTGAGACTCCTCATTGAGAACGCTTTCGGACTTTTTTCGGAACACACTTTTTTCTTCTTTTTCTTCGAATTCACGCACACTTTCCTTTTCTTCCTCTGTTCATTTCTTCTCCTGGTCTTTCTCGTTCGCTATGCTGGCGATATCAGTCTAAAAAAAGCGACAAACATTCTTCTCTTCGGCTTCCTCATTATTCTCACGCCACCAATCATTGATAATATTATCTTTCATGGGCGGTACTTCTGGAGTTTTTATGAATTTGATGGTTTCCTCGGTCTCATCTATCGATTTTTCACATTCTTCGGTGATACACCTGATATGGGTATTACCTATGGTGTACGCGTCGAGGTAGCAGTGGTGACCGTCGCTCTCTTCGTCTATACCTACATCAAGTCACAGAGCAAGAAAAAAGCTTTCATCGTTTCTCTTATCACCTATGCTCTTCTGTTTATCCTCGGGACATTTCCTGCCTGGCTCACGCTCGGTATTCTTTTCTTCCAAAAAAGTTTCCTCGCTATCAATCAGAATGATGTCGCTGGACTTTTCCTCACTCCACAACATATTTTTTCACGAGACTTAAGTGACTTTCGAAGTGTACTCAATGTAAAGATGAGTATCGTTTACAGTCTACTCGCTACTTTCCTGGTGGGACTCCTCCTGTACAAGAAATATACTTCTTATTTCTTCGCACTTCTTCATAATATTCGCATTCCGCAAGTCATCTATCATGGCGGACTCTTGTTTCTTGGAATGGCGCTGGCTTTTTTCTTTACCGATGCTTCAGTAACTCTCGATTTCTTTCATATCACTGGAGCACTCGTTCTTCTTATTGCCGTGGAAAGTGCATGGATGGCTTCAGTACTCTGGAATGATATTTTCGATAAAAATATCGACAGTGTCACCAATACGAATCGCCCGCTCATAACCAGCGCTATTCCCGAAACACTCTATAATACCTTGGCCATTCTTTTCTTCGTCACCTCACTCATCTTCTCGGGTATTATGAGTTTCGGAGCGATGATGATACTACTCTGCTACCAAGCTATTGCCTGGCTCTATTCAGCGGTGCCACTTCGGATCAAACGTTTCCCTATTATTGCCACTCTCTTTGCTGGCTTCGCAGGTATTCTTATTCTCATTATCGGATTCATTCTGGTCGCTCCAGAGAAAAATATATACTCCCTGCCCTTCCCTATTCTGGCTTATTTATTTTTCGCATACACCCTCTGTCTTCCTATCAAAGACTTCAAAGACATTGCGGGTGATAAAAAAGATAAGATCTATACGTTACCGGTTCTTCTCGGCGTAGAGAGAGCAAGGATCCTGATTGGAAGCTCTGTGTTCCTTCTCTATATGTGGAGTCCTATCATCCTGCATGCACGCTCCCTTTTCTTCCCTGCACTCATCTTCGGGAGCGTAGCTTTCTGGGCGATACAAAAAGGAGAAGAAAAGAATACATCTTTCTTCTCCTTCCGAAAATTACCTGGAATGGTTCTTGCCATCACTACTCTTTATGGACTCGCGATACTATTGCTTTTATTCTAAAGAAAAAATGTGCTTTTGAGTGCCGTTCAATTGAAAAGAGTATTAAAAAATCTTTTGTAAGTTTTCCCAATCATCTGTAGACAAGGCTTGGGCACGAATATCGCTACGCAAACCAAGCTCTGCCAATTTTGCCTCAACCATTTCTTTGGACACATTCAAACTTGACGAGAGATTATTCACCAGCGTTTTACGCCGTGCTGAGAATCCAGCCCGAGCAAGACGAAACACTTTTCTGTCTTCTTCTTTGTCATACGCCCTTCTCGGAATAATGGAAATCACGGCGCTATCTACTTTCGGCGCTGGTTCAAAAGATTCTTTGGATACAAAGAGTTTCTTTTCTACCGTAGCATAATACTGTGCCATAAGAGACAAGAGGCTCATCGATCCAGCTTGTGCTGACAGTCTGTCCGCTACTTCATCTTGCACCATCAGTGTCATCGATACCGGCTGATAAGGAAGAGAGAGGAGTGTACGAATAATAGGCGCTGTGATGTAGTACGGAATATTGGCAATGATTTTATAGGGATGTTCTGAAAACTGAGATACTTCCAAAACTTCCTTCAAATTCATATCCAGAATATTTCCTTCAAGGAGCGACAATCCTTCTGATGCATTGAACCTTTCTGTCAGATGAAGAACAAGCTCGTGGTCGAGCTCAATCGCCATCACCTTCTCTGCTCTCTCTACTAACTTCGAAGTAAGTACCCCTGTGCCAGGACCGATCTCAAATACCCAGTCCGTAGGCTGTACATCAGCGAGCGCCAGAATATTTTCAATAACAGTTTCATCCTTGAGAAAATTCTGTCCAAGACTTTTTTTCGCTTTGATGGACATAGAAATATATATGAGGATAAGAAACTATCATACCAGCTCGTCCGAAAAGAGGCAACCTATTTGTACCTCAGTGCTTCGAGAGGATCGATCTGACTCGCGCGTCTTGCAGGTACGATAGCTGTCAGAAACCCAACGAATGCACCGAAAATAATAATCAGTACAATAAACCATGTTGGAGTAAAAAAGAGATTCACTGATGTCCCGCCAAGACGCACGGCCAAAAAATTGATTGCAATGTTGAGCCCCTGACCGCCAACAATCCCAAGTACCACCCCACCAAGTCCTCCGAGGAATCCCATAATAATTGACTCCCACAAAAATAAGATGGAAATAGTCATATCTGATGCTCCGATGGATTTCATAATGCCAATCTCTTCGGTGCGTTCCATAAGGGTAATAGTCATCGTATTAAACATACCGATAGCCGAAACGACGAGAGCGACGATACCAAAACTCATCAATACAATTTGTACAATTGAAAATATTTTATTTGCCTGATCAATGGTATCAGAGAGTGATGATACGAGGAGTCCTTCTTCAACGATTTTTTCCCTGACAGATTGCATCACATTACTCGACTGACATTTCACTTTGAGTTGTGAATAATGATCAATAGCATCTGGAGGAAAAGAGGCAGAATGGACATAAATAATATTCTCTTCACTTGGCACAACACCAATGATTTTGTATGCGTGCTCAGAATCAATCTTTTCGAGTTTATCCTGCACATCTTCTTTGGTCGCACGTGAAACAAAAAAAGTCAGTTCAATCGGCTCATCAATAATATTTTTTCCATCTTTCTCGAATACTCTTGCAAGTGCTGAGGAAATAATAATTCCTCGAGTATCAGCATCACTGATCATCGACCCTTTCTCCAAACGAGTACCACTGAGTTTCATAAAATTTGGAGTCGTCCCAACAACAGTAAGATCGAGCGATATATCACCAATAGTACCCTGTGCTGTAAGTCGGGATGATGGACTCACTTCTACTACTCCATCAAAAGATTTTATCTTGTCTATGCGCTCCTGATTGATAGGAACAAAAGTTGAATTGGCTTCCGTCACATCAAGCGTCACCAAAGAATCTGATGTTGTGATACGATCAAGAAGCGCCTTTTGAAGTCCATATCCAAGAGAGACAAGAAAAAGCACCGCGCCGATACCGACACCCATACCAAGAATAGTAAGTGCCGTTCGCATCTTGCGAGCTTTGAACATACGAGTAGAAAGAGTGAAAGCATCAGAAAATTTCATACGGTAAATTTTTTAATACTTAATAAGACAAATCATTTCTACTTCTCGCGCCACTCGCTCTGCTGTAAATTTGTGCATCCCGAGTCCTCCATTTTTCCATGCAAGGTCGAGAAGATGATCAAGACCTTCGAGATCGGTTTTGTTCTCGAGCCGTTCGTGAAGAAGAGATTGAAAGCGTATCATATGTTCTTCATTTAATTTGAGATCAAAAAACTGATTGAGGTACGCACTGAGACTTGCAACTTCTTCACTCGGTTTCTCTTTAATTTTTCGGGCAAGCATTACCAAATCATCAACACGGTGAGAGAATGAATCTGCACGACGAGCATTCCAGCTCGCTCCGCCAAGAGCCATTTCTGTATCAAGCATAGTATTCAGTTGGTCTCTATTTAGGTTTTGAAAAAGATACTCCTGCAAAAATCCTTCTGTTATTTTTACCTGTTCTTCGGTAATCTCAGAGAAAATATGAAACATGAGTTGTTTAATCTTGTAAGGCATAAGAAGAGTAGCTACCTCCTCTTGAGGCATACCTTGGAAAGAACGAAGGAGCATCTCGAGTTCTGGTGAACGCTTGTCTGCTTCTATTTTTGGAGTAGCGGTCACTACTGGAAGAAGAGGTCGTTTTTCTTTGTGGACTTCCTCTCGTATGAGCTTACCATCCTTCATAAAAATATTTCTATCTCCATACGGCAAATGGTTTGGTTCGTGCGTAACGAGAATAATAGTCTTTTTATCTACCTCATTGAGCTCTTTCAAAATAGCCATTACGTTGGTTGCTGAAGCACTATCGAGGTTTCCCACTGGTTCATCAGCAAAAATAATGCCCGGCTTATTGATAAGTGACCTCGCAATAGAAGCTCTTTGTTTCTGTCCACCAGAGAGTTCACTCGGAAATTTGTAGGCTTGTTCCAATATACCAAAACGTTTGAGGAGTTCCATGCCCTCTTCTCTTCTTTTTTTCTTGTCCTCATTGCGAAAAAGTTTTGGGAGACAAATATTATCAATAATAGTGAGTGAGGGAATAAGAAAAAACGCCTGGAAAATAATTCCCATACCTGTCTGATGATAGAGGAGTTTATCTTTCTTAGTCATTTTGGAGAAAGCTTTACCATTGCAAAGAATCTCTCCGGATGTTGGAGCCTGGAGGGCTGCGAGAGAATAAAGGAGCGTAGATTTTCCACATCCCGATGGTCCGAAGACAATCACAAATTCTTCAGGATAGATGTCCAAACTCACGTCCTGAAGAGAACGCATTTCATTCTGTTTTCCCAGATTGTACGTGACATTCAAATTCTCGACATGTAAGAGTGACTCAGGCATCGTTTCAATATCATACTAAAATTATTCTCATTCTCAGTATACACTATTTTTCATTTTTTCTACACCCACTCCATAGAGTATCAGACTCAAAGAGCCTCATATCTCTTCTCAAAAATACACTGAAAAATTCGATTCCCCAATAAAGAAATTAATTCGTTATCTCTTCCATCTTGACAGTGATGACGCCTGCTCCAATAGAAGCAATCTTGGCAAAAGCTACTTTGTCGAGATCAATGATACGACCAGGGACAAATGGTCCGCGATCATTTATTTTCACGATGACACTTTTTCCATTGGCAATATTCGTCACTTTCACGAAACTGCCCTTAGGAAGCCAAGGATTGGCAGCAGACATTGTGCCAGTATAGGCGTACCACGATGATCCACCTGTATGACTTTTTCCAAGTTTGACAGATGTGCCCTGCGTCGTTATTTGAGGCACTGGTTCCTTGGTCACTTCTGTGCCGATAAGTTTGCGGTTTACTTCTTTTCCATCATAACTACTCACTTTATAACGAAGGCTTTTTATGCCATTTTCTCCTTTTTGTGTGACAAGAGTTTTTCGCCAAGAAAGTGTCTCATCTTCATTTACCTTGGTATCAAAAGCAATCGGTTTTTCAACGGTAATCTCCTCAATTTTCACCCGCGTCACCAGAACTTTTATACCGCTTTCCGCAAATGTATCTCGCGCCGGTTTCACAATATCATCGGTATCGAGATGAAAATCACTCTCACTTAGTGCCTCACCAACTGTGAGTGCCTGCGTATGAAGTGAAACCGTTTTTCCATCAATACTCACTTCAAGCGAGTGTGCTCGCCTCATAAGAATATGTGTCCCAGGAAAAAGCACCGAATCCACATCAGGGAAAACACTATCCCCTTCCTTGAGTGACAATTTTTTTGCCTCCAAAAACTTCCCAACTGTTTTTTCGGATACACTGGTAAAAGAGAAATCAAAACCGCTATCATGGAGCATTATTTGTTTCTCATCTCCCTCATTCCACTTTGTTGTCTTATCTCCTCGAAAATATGCAGAGTATAGAGAGAAAATAAAGAGCACAACGCTCAAAAAAAGAAGCGTGCGTATCCATCTTCGTCTTTGCATTTTTTTTGTTCGGAGCCCGTAATTCATAGTTTCCAAATCATCATTCTTATTCAGTTCGATCTTATTTCAGTGTAACACCACATCAACGATTACCACCAACGAACAAAGAGGGAGTAAACTTTCTTCCAAGAATTTTTCTGGAGGAGCTGGAGGGTTTTCGAGCATGGTGCCGGTCGTTTCGATCGGATCGAAAAGACTCCATAAGAGAAGTCCGCCGCTGGGCGGATGAATGGCCTCCAGGAAGATTGTTTGGAAGAAAGTAGAATAACAAAAATATCTTCCGTCTACTCTTTGAATCGATACTGAATGGCTTCTGCGAGATGGGGGACTTCGATCGTCGGAGCTGACGAGAGATCGGCTATCGTTCGCGCCACCTTGAGTATTCTCATATAGGCTCTAGCAGAAAGTTTGAGGCTTGTAACGGCGTTTCTTAGTACTTCCCTTGTTTCATCATTCAGTGCACAAAATTCTTTCACCATATGGCTCGTCATCTCAGCATTGGTGTGGCATCCTTTGTTTTCGAAACGTTTTCTCTGTATTGCCCGCGCACTTTCTACCCTCGCTCTGATGGATTCACTTTTTTCTGCGCCAGTATTTTTCCCTTCTAACTTCTCGAATTTGACTCTCGGCACCTCGATATGTAGGTCAATCCGATCAAGAATTGGTCCGGAAATTTTCTGCCGATACCGCACTACCTGAAAAGGAGAGCAGGAGCAAATACGTTCAGGATCTCCCGCGTGTCCACAAGGGCACGGGTTCATCGCTGCCACAAGCATAAAACGTGCAGGAAAATGCAGTGATCCTTTGGCTCTTGAAACAGTGATGTCACCATCTTCGAGAGGTTGACGGAGGTTTTCAAGTACCGATCGGGAGAATTCTGCGAATTCATCAAGAAACAATACTCCGCGATGTGCCAAACTGATTTCCCCTGGTTTCGGGAATGACCCCCCGCCCACGAGTGATACTGCACTCGCCGAGTGGTGTGGCGCACGAAACGGACGCGTCATTATGAGGGCTTTATCTTTGGGAAGTCGCCCAGCAATGGAAAATATTTTAGTAATTTCGAGACTTTCCTCCAAGTCAAGTTTCGGCAGAATAGTTGGGAGCGTCTTGGCAAGGAGCGTCTTGCCTGATCCAGGAGGACCGATGAAAAGTGTGTTATGTCCTCCTGCTGCAGCGATTTCCAGTGCCCTCTTGGCGTGCTCTTGACCGAGGACATATGACATATCCAGTCCTTCATATTCTTCGTTAGAAAATATGACTTCTTCTCTCACAAAAGGCTCTATATGTTTTTCTCCCGACAAATGTTTAGCAAGATCAAAAAGATTGCCTACTGGGATTACATCAATACCCAGTACCAGTCCTGCTTCATAAGCATTCTCCCTCGGGACATAGATTTCTTCAAATCCTTGCTCCTTAGCATAAAGAGCAATCGGCAAGACTCCTTGCACGCGACGAGTGCTACCATCTAGTGCGAGCTCTCCAATGAACAATTTTTTCCGATAGTCAAAAGAGATTTGTTCTGTAGCAAGCAAAAATCCAAGCGCCATTGGCAAATCATAAATCGGCGTATTCTTCGGCAAATCAGCAGGCGCAAGGTTGACTGTCACTCTTCCAGATTGGTGTGGTGGTTTGAAACCGCTATTTTTGAGTGCTGCACTCACGCGATCACGCGATTCTTTGATAGCCGTATCAGGCAGACCTACGAGCGTAAAAGCGTGCAGTCCAGCTGGGAGCACATCCACCTCTACTTCCACAGACACACTTTCGAGTCCAAGGGTGGTGGCAGAGAAAACTTTCGCAGACATAGTATTGGAGAAAATTATTCTTTAGAGGAAAAAAGGGAACGACGCAGAAGAACAAAAGCGCCTAAGGTAAGCACTACATCAGCCCCATTAAAAAGAGGAAAGGAAGGCACAGATATATAATCAAGAATACAACCAAAAAAAATCCGCTCCAAAAAATTACTCAGTCCAGCAGAAAACAGCAGTAACCACGGCCATCTTGAGTAAAAATCCTGATTACGCAGAACAAAAGAGAAAATAAAAGCAAGCGAAAGGAATCCTATCCCTATAATAAGCCATTCCGGTAAGAATATACCAAAAGGTCCCACGGGATTACAAAATGATCCAGAAGGAAGAGAAATCATTATCCCAAGTCGTATGAGGAAATGCGCACAAAGAAAAAAGACTACAAAAAGTACCGAAAAAGATACTTGTTGCAGTCTTCGAAAATCAATCATAGGACCTCAAGTCAAAAAGAAAAACTAAGCGAGCGTGCGAGCAGAAGGATACACCATCAGGCGGTTTTCAGGAATAGCTTCTCCTGTCTTTTCGCATACACCATATACTCCTTTGTCCATTTTATCCAAAGCATCGTTAACATCCTTCAGTTGTGCCTCAAGATTGTTCTCTAATCCCAAATTGTCGACATAGCCTTCGACTTCAGTCGTATTGTCTTCTTCATCAGTACCTATCTCTTCAATCTGTGTTTCATAATTTCCCGTTGTATCAGTCTTCTTTGCGAAAACGGAAAGTTCGGCTTCCAAATGAGCTTTTTCTACTAAAAGTTTTTCTTTCAATACTGCCAATGTCTTTTCATCAAGAGCCATACAATTATTGTACAAAAAATTATTCTTTGATGTATTCAGTATAGCAAAAATTATCCTATATGTCTATGAAGCCATATCTCATTTCCCCAAGGTCACTTCTCAATGCTCTTTTAGGGAATATCAGAGAAAGATATGATCCAGATGTCTTACAAAGGCTTTCTTGATATCAGCATCATAGATGATAGCCAGTGCATCAAAATAATATGTCCTCGTTTGACAATTCTTCTCTCGTAAATAACACGAAGCAATTCGTTCCAGCTTATGAAGCTTCGCTTTTGTAATATTCGCTTCAGGTACGATAACATCCTCCTTTTTCCCTAACCGGGTTTTGACTTCTACGAAAACAATCTCTTTTTTTTTCTCAGCCACGATATCAATCTCACCCAGACGACGTCCGAGAGTATTGCAATAATTCGTTGTAAGGATTTTATAGCCTTTCTCTCGTAAATAACGACACCCAATTTCCTCACCAAGTGATCCTACCAAAGATTGTACAAAAAATTTTGCCATAAATATAGTATAATTTTACCATACAAAAAATAATGAGAGAAATCGAAAAAAATCCACAAGAGAAATTCACCCACTTCGCATAAACAAACAATAAAAAAACGGCCTATGAAGCCATTATATACTACTTTTCAGAATCCTGATCACCATTATAAGGAATGTTGGTGTCCGGGCGTACGACGCCCAATAGTTAAATACTTGGCTGTACGCCCGAACGTTGCATGTGCCAACAGGTATGAAGGTTATGTAGCTTCCGGGTGAGAAAGCGTAATAATCCATTTTACATTCCTGTAGTTTGTGCTCATGCTTTTTTGTGCATTTGTTCTAACTTACAAATACTTCTCCCTTCACCGTTCTCTGGCATAGAGCCTTTGTTTTTTTGAAAGAACGATTTTTTGTTTGTTTTTATTTTTCTCTTGGGTTTTTTATTTTTCAAGAGCAAATATTTATTTTTGTTTTGGTCCTCGTGTTAGTACGAGGCGGTCTCGATACATTGTCGAAACACTTGAACAGTGATGGAATCTTCCTTCTCAACACAAAAGTTGCGACTGAAAATTCCATCACCGTTACGAGACGGTTTTCGAAGGGAAGTTGTTAAAGTTCACTCACTTACAAACTAATTATAGCAGAAAAAATGGTCTTGGTCAATCATATCTCTCTTCTTTTGCTTTCATTAGGGCATTTCCTTTCTTTTTTTCTTCTTGAAAAATAGTTCTCTTTTTTTTGTTTAAGAAAAAAGTAAATTACTTTTTTCTTTTTTTTGTTTTTTGCTTCTATAAAGCATTTATTTATCTCTCTTCTGCAAAAGAGCCCTCAGCGTATTCTGACTCGTTCCGATATACCACTCATTTTCTACTACTGCATAGTCAATAGAAAGTTTTTGTTCGATGCTGATATTGGTATAACGAAGAGGATACTCTTTCTTCGTATTGGTAGATATACTCTCATAAACAAAAACACTAGACTTGAAAAGAAATGTTTTTGGCATATTCTTTACATCACCTAAAAGGATTGGCTGAAGAGCAAGTGGCAACACTTTTTCAGAAGCAGAAAGTGCTGTATTAAATCCCTTTTCATCCTTAATAGAAAGCCTGAGTCCTATTCTCGCATCACCTCCATCATTGTACATAAAAAGAGAGAATGATTCATCAAGCGTAGCAAGGAACTTCGGATCAATATTCATTTTTGCAAGTAAAGCGAAGCGACTCAGTGCCAAGGGAGCATTGTTTTGATCTGTCACAAGAAATTCTACAGGATCAACAAAGGCATTCTCTTTGATACGACTGGCGGTAACAGAGAAAGTGTTATAAATATCGGTTGCAGATATGACTTCTACGTTCAGAGGAAGATAATTAGGTTTATCTGTAGCATACGGAAGTTCTTTTTTCATCACTATCTCTGTTTTTGGCTCTGTTTTGACTATTTTTGGTTGTATTACTTCTTGAGTAACGACTTTATTTTTCACAACGAAGAGATAATAATATACACCACCACCAACAAGGGCGAGTGTTACAACCGCGACACCTACAAACATAAATATTCTTCCTTCTTGCATAGAAACCGAAGGCACTTCCTGGGAAGAAATTTCCGATGTATTCAGGGTTGTTGTGAGTGGTTCGAACACTTTCATCGTTTCTACCTTTGACATTGGTTTTGATGCTAACTGAGGATCTGCTGTTTCATTTCCTTGGAATGGATTCGGTACCTGAGAAGAAGAATGCAGTGTCTCCGAAGGATTTTGTTTTATAGGTGTTGAATTATACGATCCTCCTGATGTTATATTCTTCAAATCCTCCTCCATAGTAAGCACTCTTGGAATAACGCCTGATGTAGGAGCATTTGTATTGTTTGAAGCTTCATCTTTTTTCCCAGGAAATGAAAATGCCATAGAATATAAAAATAAAAAAATAATAGAAGAAAGTTTCCTTTCTTCTATTATACATCAAAATATTTTTTCACACTAGACCTCGCTCGCAAAAATGTTTGCTAGATTTTTTCTTCATTCATTTTTTGCAACGCAAGTTTGTGAGAAAGATTGATACGACCCTGATTGTCGATTTCTTTCACAATGACGGGAACAATATCGCCAACATGTACGATGTCTTCAACATTTTCCACACGCTTTTCAGAAAGTTCGGAAATATGAATAAGTCCTTCTTGATTTGGCAATACTTCTGCGAAAGCCCCGAAGTTCATAATGCGTGTGATACGGGCCTGAAAGAGTTCCCCTGCTTTCACTTCACGAGTGATATTATTTACCCATTCGACAGCCTTTTTCGCACTTGTTTCGTCAGCTGAAGTAATAAACACTGATCCATCATCTTCGATATCTATTGATACGCCTGTTTCATCAATGATTTGATTGATCACTTTACCTCCAGGGCCAATGACATCACGGATTTTTTCTGGATTAATATGAAGAGTGATAATGCGTGGAGCATACGGAGACATCACGGTGCGAGGAGCCGGAATTACAGCGAGCATTTTCTCCAATATCTCGAGACGAGCAGTTTTGGCCTGAGCGATAGCAACGGCGAGCACTGCAGGAGTAAGTCCATCAATTTTTACATCCATTTGCATCGCGGTAATACCATCTTTTGTTCCGGCTACCTTGAAATCCATATCTCCATAATGATCTTCGAGTCCCTGAATGTCAGTGAGAATCTTGTAAGCACCCTCTTTTCCAGTAATAACGCCCATTGCAATGCCTGAGACGGGTTTCTTTATTGGCACACCAGCGTCCATTAAAGCCAGTGTTGAACCGCAGGTCGAAGCCATAGAAGAAGAACCATTGGAAGCGAGGACTTCAGAAACGAGAATAATAGTGTAGGGAAACTCTTCACGAGAAGGGAGAACTGGCACTAAAGCCTTTTCAGCGAGTGCTCCGTGGCCGATTTCACGACGTCCTGGTCCACGCATTGGACGCACTTCTCCTACAGAATATGGCGGGAAATTATAGAAATGCATATAGCGTCTCTTCTCGTCTATTTCCATCGTATCAACAATCATCTCATCACCAGGGGCACCGAGTGTTGCCACTGTCAGAGCCTGCGTCTCTCCACGGGTAAAGACACCTGTACCGTGTGTACGCGGGAGTACACCAACTTTACACCAGATAGGACGAATCTCAGTCAGTTTGCGACCATCAGGACGCTTCTCTTCTTGCAAAATATTGGTATGTACCACTTCATCAGCTACTTCATCAGAAATAAGACTCAGGAGTTCATCCATCGATGTCTGATCAGGAAATTTCTCCTTGGCAAACGAGGCTACCATACTTGAAATAGCTGACATTTTTTCTTCCACCGCTTGTTTAGGAAGGAGATAGAGTGCTTCTCCGATGCCTTCTTTGATGAAAGCTTCTTTGATAATCGTTTCAAATTCTTCCGATCCACGGATGAGCGCTGGCTGTGATTTTTCTTTGCCACCTTCTTTCTTCACTTGTTCGATAAAAGTAGTAATTTTTTGAATAGCTAAGAAACCAAATTCAAAAGCCTCTGCCATTTTTTCTTCTGAAATCTCTTTTCCGCTGGCTTCAATCATATTGATTTTTTCGCGTGTCCCAGCAAGGAGTAATTCTAGTGAGCTATTTTTTTCTTCTTCGTTGTTAGGATTGAGAATAAAAGCACCCTTTTCATCTATTCCAACACGAACAGCACCGATGGGTCCATTCCAAGGAACATTGGAAATACTCAGGGCAGCAGAAGCGGCTATCATAGCGACGATATCAGAATTATTCTCACCATCATATGAAAGTGTAGTAAGTACTACCTGCACTTCATTACGCATACGACTGTCGAAGAGTGGACGAATCGTACGATCCACAGCTCGCCCAGCTAAAATAGAAGCATCGGAAGGACGTCCTTCCCGCTTGATAAAACGAGAACCCTTGATTTTTCCTGCAGCATAGTAGCGCTCTTCGAAATCCACCATCAGTGGAAAATAACCGGTAATTCTCGATGCTCCCTTACTCATCGTTGCTGTTGCAAGTATGACGGTATCACCGTACTGCACTGTCACGGCACCTCCCGCCTGTTGCGCCAAAAGACCGGTTGTAATAATCAGCTCACGTCCTCCTATTTGGAGAGACCATTTCTTTTCTTCTTGCATATGATATACCCGCCGAAAGACAAGAGAAAGAAGAGAGGATTCAAAGCACAAAAGTCAGAAAGTAAAATATTTTCACCCTTTGATCTTTGAGATTTGAACACTCCTAAAGCTTTTCTTGGCTTAGAATAGGGTTGTTAATGAATTCACCTACATTCATACTATACCAAAAAAATCCCTGTATGTCAAAGAAAAAAGGTCCTCTCAGACCTCTTTTCTTTTTCACTTGAGAATATTATATCAAAAATCGTTTCTTGTTCTCAGAGAGATTGATGAAGTCGTCTACTTGTTCGACAAGCTTCTGGCTGGCTGATTCTGCAAAAGCGATAGCTTCTACGCGACAACCACTTGTGTTTTGAATATATTCCACAAGAGAGACATAATCTCCATCTCCCGAAACGATGACAATCACATCGAGCTTTTCTGCCATTTTTATCGCATCAACAGCGATTCCTACATCCCAATCTCCTTTTTTTGATCCATCAGGAAAAATCTGAAGATCTTTTGTCTTAACCTCAAAGCCACTTTTTTCGAGTGCTTCAAAGAACTTTTCTTCGTTCGCTTCAACAGTCTTTATGCCATAAGCGATAGCTCTGATAAGCTTCCTGTCACTCGTAGCAGAAAGAAGGACATTCTTAAAATTCACTTTCTTACTGTACAGTACGCGTGCGCTGTAATACAGATTTTGTATATCAACGAGCACTCCGATTCTTTGTTCTGCAAACTTCGCCATAATAGAAAGTATCAAAATATCATTATAAAAAATAAAAGGGTTTACTTAAGCCCTAAAGTTTTGATAACTCCCTTATATGATTTCTCATTGGTCTTTTCAAGATAGCCCATCAGCTTCTTTCTCTTGGAGACCATCTTCAAAAGTCCTCGACGAGAATGAAAATCTTTCTTATTTTTCTTCAAATGAGTTGTCAGTTTTTTGATCTGTTCCGTAAAAAGCGCAATCTGATATTCTGGAGAACCAGTATCTTTGTCGTGTCGTTTTACAGCCCCTGTTACTTTTTCCTTTTGCTTGTGCGTAAGTGCCATAGCTTTGTTCGGCACTATATTCGTGGGAAAATATTTTCCACCAACATAGGCTATATAAAATATTACTTTCCAATCATAACACGATTTCTTTCACACAGCAAGTACTTGACTTCTACAAGAGAAAATGTTTTACTAAAGCGTCCCCAATCCGAGGACATAAAGAGAGAAAGGAAGAAAAAATGAAGAAGGAAGAAGTGACAGGAAAAGAAGTAAAGGCATTACATCTCCTTCGGAAATATGGACCCAGGAGAACCTGGAAGAAAACTGTTGTTCCCTTGAGTAGGGAGGGGAAACAAGAGCTCAAGTTAGATGACATTCCAGCCAACGAAAAGATTGTCTTCTGGCTCGCAGGAGGAGCCACGATTGTCTTCTGGCCAACCTTTAAGGTAAGCCTGAACAGACATATAGTGCGCCCACATGAGATGGTCCATATTCCACAGATGAGTGGTCAGCATAACCTCACTGTCTGTGGCATTCCATATATCATCCGAATAGCGTGATACGAAGTACTTCTGAGAAACTTCTCAGCAAAAAACGACCAAAGATATCATCTGCGGTCGTTTTTCATTTCTTCTCTACTATTTTTCTTCTACCCACAGACCATCGGCCTTGATAAGCTCTATAAGTTCATCTACTGCCTTGGCTTCTGGTACACTCCGTTTCACGAGTTCTTTTTTGCGATACAGACTGACTTGACCGTGTGCTCCTCCTACGTAGCCATAATCTGCATCAGCCATTTCTCCCAAGCCATTCACAATACAACCCATCACCGCAATACGGAGTCCTTTCAGATGACCCATCCGTTCTTTAATAATATTCGTTACTGGTTCGATATCAAAAAGTGTCCGTCCGCAAGATGGACAAGAAATAAATTCTGTTCTGGTAATTCTCCGATGTGTCGCCTGAAGAATACCATAGCAAGTCGGGATTTCTTTCACAGGGTCTTCTGTAAGAGAAACCCGTATAGTATCTCCGATTCCCTCCATCAGGAGTGTTCCTATTCCCAGCGTTGATTTTGCTCGCCCTTCCTCTCCGTTGCCCGCCTCTGTGACCCCAAGATGAATTGGATAATCCATTTCTTCTTTTTCCATAGTATGAATCAAAAGCCTGTTTGATTCAATCATAATCAGTGGATCAGACGCTTTGAGAGCCACGACGAGGTTGTGAAAATTATGTTTCTTGAAAATACGGAGGTATTCCATTGTCGATTCCACCATACCAAAAGAAGTATCACCAAAGCGAGAAAGAATACGATCAGAAAGAGATCCATGATTGCAACCAATACGGAGTGCTTTCCCTGATTTTTTCACCGCTTCAATAAACGGAAAAAGATTTTCTTCTATTCGCTCTATTTCTTTCGCATAACTCGTATCATCAAAAGCAAGTTCTCGAAAAATTTTCCCATCAAGAAGATTGCCTGGGTTCAGGCGTACCTTATCGGCCCATTTCAGAGCTTCATAAGCGGCAGCTGGAAGAAAATGCACATCGGCAATAAGCGGTACGTCTATACCATCTTTGAGCAGTGCCTCACGGATGGGTCCGAGTGCCTGAGCATGCTTCGGTGTGGGCGTAGTGATACGAATGAGTTCTGTACCAGCTTTGACGCAAGCTTTGATTTGATCCACAGTGGCCACAATATCAAGCGTATCCGTGTTCGTCATTGTTTGTACACGGATTGGATTTTCTCCACCAATACCGATGTCTCCCACCATCACGGTACGCGTTTTTCTGCGAGGCTTCAGCGCTTCAAAAGAATCCATATAATTTAATGAAAAAATAAATTACATTCGAAGGAACATCTCACTACAAAATAGTAAAGGCTGCGACTCCATCACCGGTTTGAGGCTTCATGACACGTACGCCCTGCGTTACTCTTCCGAGAAGAGGTACACTCTTAAACGGAATACGAATAATCGTCCCCTTCTCTGATGTAAGAATCAAATCGTCTTCAATGTTAGCCAAACTCACAATTTTTGCTCCCACAAGTTTTCCTGTTTTCGGAGTGACTTTCATTGTTTTGATGCCGGATCCACCACGTTTTTGTACCTTATACGACTTGAGTTCGCTCCTTTTCCCATATCCATTTTGCGAGAGAATAAGGAGTTCAAGACCCTTCTCACCTTTCGGAAGAATATCCATACCCACAATCTTATCCGTATTCTTAAGTTTCATACCTTTGACACCTGCAGCGTTTCGTCCCATTGGGCGAACATCAGTTTCCTTGAAACGAATAGCTTGACCATCATTGGTCGTCAGCACGATATCATCAGATCCAGTAGTCGGACTCACCCAGCCTAGTGTATCTCCCTTGTCGAGTCCGATAGCAATAAGCCCGCTTCGACGTACATTCTCGAAATCATCAAGCTTTGTTTTCTTGATCGTTCCGTTTTCTGTTGCCATAAAAAGATACTTGAATGCATCGTTATTATTGAAAGCAATCATCGCCGTGATTTTCTCTTCTTGCGCAACTTGAAGGAAATTGACGATGGCCTGTCCCTTCGAAGTACGGCTTGATTCAGGGATTTCATACGCTTTTGTCTGGAACACTTTACCTGTGTTTGTGAAGAACATCAGGTTGTCGTGTGTTTGAATGGAGCGTACTTGAGCGATGCGGTCTTCCTCTTTGGTAGTGGCTCCAATAACACCTTTACCACCACGTTTCTGTACACGATACACACTCGGATTCATACGCTTGATATAGCCATCTTCCGTCAAGGTAATAATCGCTTCATCATTCGGTATCAGATCTTCTTGCTTGAATTCCGTCACACCAGTTTTGATGACTTTGGTACGGCGTTCGTCACCAAATTTATCCTTTATCTCACGGAGTTCACTTTCTACCAATGCCAAAATCTTCTTGCGGTGCTTGAGCAAGTCTTCGAAATAAGCAATGAGTTTCATTTTCTCAGCGAGTTCATCCTCAATTTTCTTTCGTTCCAAACCAGCAAGGGTCTGCAGTCTCATCTCCAAAATAGCTGTCGTTTGCAAATCAGAAAGTTTGAATTTTTTCATCAAATTAGCATGAGCTTCTTCTTTGGTCGGAGACTTGCGAATGGTTTCGATAACGGCATCAATGAAATCAAGCGCCTTTTTCAAGCCTTCCAGTATGTGTGCGCGTTCTTTATTCTTCTTCAAATCATACTCTGTACGACGTACAACGACGATCTCTCGGTGCTTGATATAATGTTCCAAAATACCTTTGAGGGTGAGAATCTGCGGATCGACTCCATCAACAAGAGCGAGCATATTCACATTGAAGTTCTTCTGCAAATCTGTCATCTGATACAGCTTGTTCAGTACTTTTTGCGGGAAGGCATCCTTCTTCAAGTCAACAACAATACGCACACCATTGCGATCTGATTCATCACGCAAATCCCTGATGCCCTGAATCTTGTCATCCTTGACGAGTTCTGCAATTTTTATAATAAGTGATGATTTGTTTGTCGCATAGGTCATTTCGGTCACAATAATCTGGAATTGTCCGCTCTTGTTCTCTACAATTTCTACCTTAGCTCTGGCCATAATAGGCCCTCTGCCTGTTGCATAAGCCTCGCGAATATCTTTTGAATTGTAAATAATGCCTCCCGTTGGAAAATCAGGACCCTTGATAAATTGCATCAGATCATCAACGGTCGCCTCTGGAAATTCAATCAAGTGGCAAATACCATCGATGAGTTCACCTAAGTTATGTGGAGGAATATTCGTTGCCATACCCACTGCAATACCTACGGTACCATTGAGAAGAAGCTGAGGAAGTTTGGCAGGAAGAACCAGTGGCTCCTGATGCATACCGTCAAAGTTCGGGATAAAATCTACGGTATCTTTATCAATATCGACGAGCATTTCTTCTGCAATAGCCTTCAGTTTGGCCTCAGTATAACGATACGCAGCAGCACTATCACCATCCATCGATCCGAAGTTACCCTGACCCAACACCAGAGGATAGCGAAGAGAAAAATCTTGTGCCAAACGCACCATAGTATCATAGACTGCCGTATCACCATGAGGATGGTACTTTCCGAGCACTTCTCCAACAACTGTCGCTGATTTGCGGAACTTCGCACTTGCACGAAGTCCTGTAGACCACATAGAATAAAGAATACGACGATGAACTGGCTTGAGTCCATCTCGTACATCAGGAAGGGCACGAGCGACAATCACGCTCATAGCATAATCCAAATATGATTGCTTGACTTCATCAGTGATAGAACGCATCTCAATTTTTCCATCGTGGGAAACTACTTCTTTTTTCATAGCATTACAATTATCTATTACAGAAACTTTATATATCCTGCAGACACAAGGATATTTTCCTTACTTTTGCATCTGAGCATCAAAATAATCTTTTCCTTCAAGAGGCTTACTCTCATCAGGATGAAGAGGGGTAGCCTTTTGAAGCAAATCACTCAAAGAAGGAGTCTCTTCTTTTGGAAAAAGGTCTTTCCCTGTTTTAATAGTTTCAGGAAGTGTTCCTTTGATATTACGAAAACTCTCTTCAAGAGACAGCATCCAGATACCAATAATAAAAATCATAGAGAAAGTAAGACAGCCAAAGACATACCGCAAGCGAATATGTTCCGGTTCTTCTCTGATGGCTTCAATTCTTTCCCAGAGACTTTTACCCATAAAAACCAGTGATACTAAAAACTTATACTCCTCTTTCCAAAAGGATAATCTCCATTTTCTTCTCTTCGATATCTTTTTTCTTGATATTCAGTTTACTCACTGACCCTGCAGGACAATTGCCCAAGGCTTCACAAAAGGCTTTTTCTGTTTCCAGAGGAAGAGTGAGTCCAGCAATCTTATAGTGCATCGGTATTACCACTCTCGGCTCTATTTTATGCACGAGGTCAACCGCTTTTTTGACATCAAGTGTATCTGAACCTCCAATAGGTATAAAAAGAATATCAATATCATTTAATTTCTCTAGTACTTCAGGCGTAAGATCGTGTCCAAGGGAACCAAGATAGCAAAGGTGAATATCTTCACTTTCAAAAGCAAATACCGTATTTTGTCCTTTTTCTACGCCATTTACAGCATCAGCAAACGTGCGGAAGCCAAGAGCAGAAATACCTTTTACGGCGTATTCACCTGGTGTATCAAGTACCACTGTTTCTGCTTTAAACATTTCTTGTATTTCTTCTCGATCACTGTGAGAAAGAAACACCACATCAACCTGACCTTGAGGAGAACGTAGTCCTGATCCTTTTTGCAGAGGGTCAGTCCAAATAACGATATCATCTGTTGCTCGTCCTGCTGGTTTTGTGCTTATTTTGAAGCAAAAATCTCCGTAATACTGTATATTCATACTGATAGTGAAATAAACGATAAAAGTATTCTCGTCACTTGAGACACATCTCACTCTATCACAATTTTTATATACCTGTCCACTTGCTTCATTCAGGAAAAAGACTCTTCGTTCCTTACTCTTGCCAAAAAACAATGTTTGAGCTATACTATGAGCACTACTTTAGTGTGGGTTTATAAATAACACAATCGAATACGAAGATGCATTAATCTTCCTTTTTCTTCCGTGATTCTTTTATAACACCCAAAATGGTGTTTTTTTATATAAAAAACATTTGCTCATATAATTATTATTCGAGACAGGGCATACTCAATTTTTTCATCTTTATGACAAAGAACGTAGAAGCACAAGAAGAAAAAACCAGTCTTTCAGCGATGGATGAGCTGTTTAGCAAACACGTTATTGAAGTACCAGAAGTAGGTTCTGTCGTACAAGGAACAGTAATCCATGTTGCTTCGAGCTCTGCTCTCATCGATCTCGGATCTGTTGGTACGGGTATCGTACTCGGCAAAGAAATGCGCGATGGCCTTGGACCAGAAGGGAAACTAAAAGTCGGAACAACGGTCACTGCTACCCTCATTGATTATGAAAATGAAGATGGTTATATCGAACTTTCTATTCGTGAAGCTTCTTATGAGAAGTCTTGGGACGATATCGAACACAAACTCACCAATCGTGAAGTACTCACAACGAAAGTGATTGAGGCAAACAAAGGTGGTCTTATGATAGAAATCAATGGTATTCCTGGATTTCTCCCTGTTTCTCAACTTTCAAGCGAGCATTATCCACGCGTAGAAGATGGTGATAAGAACAAGATTCTTGACCTCTTGAAAAAACTTATTGGAGAAGAGGTACATGTACGTATTCTCGATGCCGATCGTGAGAATGAGAAGCTGATTGCGAGTGAAAAAGCTGCTCAAAGCGAGAAAGAACGTGAACTCATCAATCTTCTCCGTGTTGGAGAAGTAGTTAGTGGTGAAGTGAGTGGCGTTGTTGATTTTGGTGCTTTCGTCAAATTCACACCTGCCACCAAAGAAGGTGAAAAGAAGTCTACCGAAAAACTTGAAGGACTCGTGCATATTTCAGAACTCGCTTGGCAACTTATCGATGATCCACGTCAGGTGATCAAAACCGGTGATCATGTCGAAGCAAAAATTATTGGTATCGAAGAAACTCGTATTTCTCTCTCAATGAAAGCTCTCAAGGAAGATCCGTGGAATGCTGTTCTGGAGAAATACAAGATTGGTGATGTTGTTCCAGGAAAAGTCGACAAGATCAACCACTTCGGCGCCTTTGTATACCTCAACAAAGATATTCATGGGTTGGCCCACGTCAGCGAATTCTCTGAAGTGTATCCTGGAAAGAAAATTGAGGATGTTTTCAAAGAAGGTGAAACCTATTCTTGGAAAATCCTTTCCATCGAACCAAAGAGTCACCGTATGGGACTTCTGCCAGTAAATGAAAATGCTCCAAAAGAAGTGAAGCTTGCAAAGAAAGAAAAGGTTAAAGAAGACAAGAAAGAAGTAGAAGAAAAAGCGTAACTTCTCAGAGAAAGGTCCTACTTGTCAGGGCCTTTTTTGTACTCTGATAAAAAACATATGAAAAATATTTTTATTATTTCTGGGGCCACTGGGTCTGGTAAAGATTCGGTGATCGATGGACTCGTATCACGTCTCCCTGTAGAACGTATCATTACTTCAACAACCAGAGCGATGCGTCCTTTTGAAACCGAAGGCAATCCTTATTACTTTCTTTCACATGAAACATTTGAGCAAGGCATCGAGGCAGGAGATTTTGCTGAATATTCAACAAACGAAAATGGCGAACGCTACGGCGTGACTAAATCCGAACTCGAAAGAATTGGAGCAATGAACCGCATCGCGCTCTGGAGAGTCGATTGGAAAGGCGTCATCAATATTAAAAAAATATATCCAGAAGTTATTGCTCTTTACATCTCTGCTCCTATCAATATTCTCGAAGCACGACTTCGTTCTAGAGATACAGGAAAGGATGAACATTATTTTGAAGAACGTATGAAGTACACACGGGAATGGCTTAATCATCTCGACATTTATGACTATCAAATCGAAAACGAAGAAGGAAAGCTCGCGCACACTATCGAGCAAGTCTCAAGCGTTATCACAAAACATCTCTCTTAGTATCCCTCTTCCGAGGTCCCCTTTGGTGCGTCGTTTTTTGAAGCGCGTACAAAACACCGTAGCCAAATATAGTCTCTTTAAACCAGAGGAGACCTTGATTGTTGGTGTTTCTGGAGGACCAGACAGCCTCTGTCTTCTCGATGTTCTCGTCCTTCTGAAAGAAAAATATCATTTTTCACTGCACGTGGCTCATGTCAATTATCACCTGCGTGGTGAAGATTCTCTTTTGGATGAAGCTCTCGTAAAAGAAACAGCAAAAAAATATTCTCTTCCTTTTCATATTCTTTCATACCATAGAAAAGAGACTTCCCCTTCGGAAGAAAAACTCCGAACAGTGCGCTATGATTTTTTTGAAAAATTGCGAGAGAAATATATGGCAGACGCTATTGTGATTGCGCACAACAGAGACGATGAAGCAGAAACTTTACTCCTCCGTTTGATCCGTGGCAGTGGGCTCTCGGGACTCTCTGCTATGCGTCCAAGAAACAAGTATATTATTCGTCCCCTCATCGAAACAAGTAGAGAAGATATCATAGAGTATTTAACAAATCGCTCTCTTATTTTCAGGAAGGATATGAGTAATGATGACGCGAAATACCTTCGTAATAAAGTGCGTCATATTCTTCTCCCTCTTCTCGAAAAAGAATTTCAACCACAAATAAAAAAACTGCTCGCCGAAACCGCACTCCTCCTTGGTGAAGATTATGATCTCCTTCAAAATCAAGGTGCTCATATACCATTGGTTCGAAAAGATGGCGTCATCGAGTTTTCATGTCGCAATCTGCTCCAAATGCCACCCGCGCTCATCACCCAAGAACTTCGTTTTCTCCTTCGTCCTTTTCTTGCAGGGAAAAATCCGAGTAAAAACCTCATTTTTGAATGTATGAAGGCATTCAAAAGTACTAAAAAGAAGAATCAAGTTATTACGTGCAAAGGGTTGAAATGTATTCGAAAAGGTGATACAGTAAGACTACTCAATTTTTAAATATTTTATTGTACTTACTGTAACTTTATGGAAAAAATCTTCAAAAATCTTTTCACTGTTGTGCTCGTTTTCCTCTTTATTTCAGGTATCATTATTTTGTACCAATCTCCCGACAAGAAACCCACAGATATATCACTGAGTGAACTCGTAACAGAGATCAATCAGGGTCAAGTCAAACTCATTGACATCCAAAACAACAAACTCTCCATTGAACTGAGTGATGGATCAAAACAAAAAGCCAGCAAAGAAGGAGAAAGCTCTCTTACTGAAACACTGAGTAACTACGGGATAGATACCGAAAAATTAAAAGAAGTGTCCGTAACCGTCAAAGAAGATTCTGGATTTTCATTTTGGCTTTCTGCAATATTACCATTCTTACTCCCCTTCATTCTCATCGGAGCCTTCATTTGGTTTATGCTCCACCAAGCACAACGTGGAAATGCTCAAGCTCTTTCTTTTGGTACCAGTCGTGCTCGTATGATTGACCCAAAAGACAAGAAGAAACGCACTCTGTTTTCTGATGTTGCTGGAGCCGAAGAAACCAAGATGGAGCTCGAAGAAATAGTAGACTTTCTCAAGCATCCGAAAAAATTCCTCAGTATGGGAGCGAAGATTCCAAAAGGAGTACTTCTTCTCGGTCCTCCAGGAACAGGTAAAACGCTGATGGCTAAAGCGGTAGCAGGTGAAGCTGGCGTACCATTCTTCAATATCAGTGGTTCGGAGTTTGTAGAAATGTTTGTTGGTGTTGGTGCAAGCCGTGTGCGAGATCTTTTCAAACAAGCCAAGAAAAATGCTCCTGCTATTGTTTTCATCGATGAAATTGATGCTGTCGGTCGTCACCGTGGAGCAGGACTGGGAGGTGGACATGACGAACGAGAACAAACACTCAATCAGATTCTTGTGGAGATGGATGGCTTTGAAACAAACACTAGTGTGATCGTCATTGCAGCTACGAACCGCCCCGATGTACTCGATCCCGCTCTTCTTCGTCCTGGTCGTTTCGATCGTCGCGTGACTATGGATCTTCCTGATATTAATGAACGAGAACAAATCCTCGTCATTCATACGAAAAACAAACCTATTGAAGAAGGTGTCCGCCTGCGTACACTTGCTGAACGCACCCCCGGATTTTCTGGCGCTGACCTCGCAAATCTCGTGAACGAAGGAGCTATTCTCGCTACCAGACGCAATAAAAAAACGATTGGAATAGAGGAGCTCACTGAATCCATTGAGAAGGTTATCCTTGGACCAGAGCGTCGCAGTCGCATCATTAACAAGAAAGAAAAAGAAATCATTGCGTATCACGAAAGTGGCCATGCTCTCGTAGGATCTAGTCTCGAAAATGCTGATCCGGTACAAAAAGTTTCTATCATTTCTCGTGGTAATGCTGGAGGCTATACACTCTCCGTTCCTCAGGAAGACAAAACTCTCCACTCACATAATTATTTTGTCGATGAACTCGCTGTACTACTCGGAGGGTATGCGAGTGAGAAACTCGTCTTTGGCGATACAACAACTGGACCATCGAATGATCTCGAACGAGCGACACATATGGCCCGAAGTATGGTAACTCGTTATGGTATGAGCTCACTTGGGGCACGAACATTCGGCAAGAAAGACGAAATGGTATTCCTTGGACGCGAAATGCATGAAGAAAGGGATTACTCTGAAAAAACGGCCCAGGACATTGATGCGGAAGTATCGGGATTAATCGATTCCGCTTTCAATCGTGCCACACAAATTCTGATTGAAAAACGTGCTATTCTCAATACACTTGCAACAACACTCCTCGAAAAAGAAATCTTGGAAAAAGAGGCGTTTGATGCCATCGTAGGAAAGAAGGACGACGCGCCAGTTTCTGCCTAATATTCTCCATACCTCTATGGAAAAAATATCTTTTTATACTCTCGCATCTGTAGCGTATAAAAAAATCTTCATTCAAAAAACACCTTGGATCTTCGGGTCTGTGCTTGCACTGACGCTTATCTCCGAAGACAAGGTGTTTTCTTCTTTGAAAACTCTCACTTCTCTCGAAGAAGTGACAGCGTTTCTCTCAAGACAATCATTCGAAAGTGTATGGCCATTTCTCCTTATTACTTTACTTTTGGCTCTTGTTCATGCCTTCGGCCAAGGAAATCTCATCACTTCTCTTCAATTTCTCATAGAAGGAAAGAAGTTTGCTTATACTATTTCGAAAAGAAAGACCCTTATCCGTAGCACCGTAATTCTTTTTCTTATAGAAACAATTCTTTTCAGTATCCTCCTCGGCATCCTCGGCATCCTTTCTCTTCCTCTTTTTCTTGCTTCTTTTGTTAATGCCTCTGCCCTGCCTCTTCTCACCAACCTCCTGCTTCTCACACTTCTTTTTTTCATTCTCCTCTTCTCTCTTCTCAAACAATTCATATTTTGTTATGCTCTTTTCTCACCCCTCTCGCTTCGTAGTGCTTTCAAGCTGAGTGTAAATCTTTTTTATAAACACACTTCCATTTCAATTTTCTTTTTCATTTTTACTCTGTTTCTATCGACACTCTTTACTTTTTTTGTAAACATCGCTATTCTAGGAATTGTGGCAATAGTGAAGTGGCTTTCCCTTCCTCTTACGCAGAATACCATAGAAATTTTTTGTCTCTTTGCCTTCTTTGCTGGTTTTTCGGTCTTTTTACAAGCTCTCTGGATTCTCTTCTTCGCGTCCATCGCCAAGTCAAAAGATGAGCCTAAGGAAGAGAAAGAAAGAGTATCTGCTTCAGAGCAAATTGCTCCTGACGTTCCTCAAATATAAAAGAAGGGCTTGTAGCTCAGTTGGTTAGAGCGCTACATTGACATTGTAGAGGTCTCCAGTTCGAATCTGGACAAGCCCACAAAAGATAGAAAAAAGATTCCAAGTAATTGGAATCTTTTTTGTTTCTTATTCTAGAGATCGATGCGATAGAGACGCTTCGTAGATCGATCAGTAAAGAAAAGTGTGTCTTCTTTAGATGACAATCCTAAGTCGATACTATCAAAGCCCTGCGTTACCTCTTTGAGCTCAGTGAGCCGTGCCTTTTTGCCTGTTGTGATGTCCATCTTCCAAAAAGTGTCTTTGGTATATACAGGTTTTTCGAAATAATCATTCGGAAGAACGCTATTTTCTGGTATCGATCCAGGCAAAGCATAATAGATTGTTTTACTATCTCTTGACCACACCACTTTCGAAATAAGTGTCGGAAGCATCAAATCTTTCAGCTCCCCTCCACTTGCATTCATAATACCAAGAGAAACAGCCTTGCCTCCTTTTTCACTATTCATACTGACAAGTATTTTTTCTCCATTAGGGGACCACAGATAATCAGCGCCAAATTTTTCTGCAAGGAGAGATTTACGATTATCTCCTGAAAAATTCATCCGAAACAAAGAGGTAGATTCAAAGGCATTTGGCCTACTCCAAAAAGCAACATCCATACTTTTTGGCACAGGAGCAATGAAAGTTTCAAAATTGAGTACCGTCAACTTTTTCCATCCTGTGCCATCAGGATTTGCACTATTGAGAGTTCTTTCTTGCGTTACAAGATCGGTATATTGATAGAAAATCTTCTCTCCCAAATTGTCCCAAGCTATACGTGATATTTCTTCTTTGAGAGGAACAAGTGTTTTTGTATTCAGCTCAGCAAAATGCCACAAACTCTTTCCGTTCTCTTGTTTCAAAAATAAAAGCGCTTTATCTTTCTTGGGTGACCACAGTATTCTCGTTGGAGTACCTGGTAAATTACTCATCAGCACGACTTTGTCTTTCCCTTCGAGCGTTGCTTTCTTCAGAGCCTTATCATCAAAAGAGTAGTAGTATAGAAAATCATTCGATCCAATAACCACTCCCATAACACTTTCGTTGATAGACGGAAGAATAGAAGAAATAGCTTGCACTGTTTCCGTAGTTTTCTCTTTCACTGCTTCTGCTTTCTTTCCTTGGTCTACAGTCGGATCATTAACATTATTACGGAAAATAAAATTATATGCCCCCAAAAAAATAAGGACTAGGATTAGAAACGCCAGTGAGAAATAAAACACCTTTTTCATAAAGATAGTTATAGGCTAAAGACAAGATGAAAATGCGGTCGAGTCTCTTTATAAGTACAGTTGTAGGCTACGCTTTGTTCTGATGCTATTGCACAAATTTTAGTGATATGTACATTTGGAAGATTGCTTTTATTTGATAAAAATGTTTTCAAACAAGATGAATTTGTCACATCTACAACAGGCAATCCTGTGCCATGAGAAGTATGTCCAACCTCAGTACCTCCTGTTACATTAAAATCACTACAATGAGAAACACTCTTCAAATTCACTATATTTGTAATAGTTGATTTTGGAATACCATCAAGACTCGTACATGTCTTATTGTTTTGATCACTACACCGTCCAGAACTCTTAACGTGAATTTCTCCGAGAGCAGCAACAGCTTCAGTATGAGTATATGTACCACCTGCTGACACAGGAGCACCAGGAGTTGGAACAGGCGTAGGTTGTCCAGGGACAGAAGTAGCAGAAAGACCATTGATGCTCACGGTGGTCAGGTCTGGGTTGATTGTGTTAAGCAGAACCCAAGCAGAGAGCGCTAATGCCAGACCAATAAGCGCATCAAAAATAACACCTTTGGCTGTTCCCATAGCAGAAGTATTGCCGGCACTTGTGAGATACATAAATCCGCCAACAGAAACCATCAGCACTGCTGAAAGGACGACTACTGCCAGAGCAACATTGTATACAGCCAAGATATATCCGGGTAGGTCACTACCGTTCGTATTACCAAGTCCAGGAATTTTTTCCAGTAGAGTGTACTGTAGTCCAGCAGCGCTCGCATCGGAAACAAAAAGAAATGCTCCCACCGAAAAGAAAAAAATGAAAAACACTATGATAAAATGTTTATTTTTGTACATACGAAAATTTTTAGTTTTTTTTGAAAGAAATACTGTCTGCATTATATCACACTTTTTATTTTTCAAAGAAAAAACTCCCCATTCTTTCTTTGAGGAGTTTTGTATCTTTTTCTAGACCTAGAAATCCCAACTTCCATTCATACTACTTGACTGCGTATAGTTTACCACTGTGGTCTCGAAGAAGTTTCCTTTATCGCTATTAGGATCTTGCAAGCGATCAAGGTGCTTATACGGGTTTGACACCGCATTTGGATAGAGTGGTCCGATACCAAGCATCGCCAGACGGTTGTTCGCAAGCCAATGCGTATAATCTTCTGTTGTCTCGCTATTGATACCAGGGATGCGATTGCCCAAGATGTGCTTCCCCCATTCTATTTCCTGATCGACAGCTGTCGCCATCATTTCGAGAATAAGCTTCTCGTTGTAGATTTCTGGGAATTCTCTTCGTATTTCACGAATAATATTCGAGAATATTGTGATGTGAGTGAGTTCATCACGCCGTATATAAGCGATCATACGACCAGTAGCCAGCATTTTCATTCGATCGACCAATGTATCAAAATAGGCAAAGCCGTTATAGAAATACACTGATTCAAGAAGAAAGTTCGCTACAATACCACGAAAGAAATTCTTATCGGAGGGTTCATTGATGAAGTCTTCATAAATCTGCCCGATGTATTCGTTACGATGGAGCAAGACAGCATCCGTGCGCCAGAAATAATAGATTTCATCGCGTTCTTTGCTTTCTACTACAGATTCTAGGATAGTAGCATAGGATTGTGAATGAATAGCTTCTTGGTAGGCCTGAATCGAGAGAATAAGGTTCACTTCTGGAGAGGTAATATAGTCAGAGAAATGAGGAAGATTGACTGTCTGAATAGAATCAAGAAAGATGAGAAAGGAAAGTATTCCTTTATAGGCTTTTTGTTCTTCAGGAGAGAGGTCAGTATGAAACATTCGTGCATCATCCTTGAGTCCCGAGACTTTTTCTGGTACCCAGAAATTACCAATCATCACCTGATAGAGGGACTTCGCCCACGTGTATTTGGTGGCATTCAAGTTGAATAGTCCTGTCGTTGCCCCCTTGATAATCGTTCTCTTCTCTACATTATCGTTCCCCTTTGGATTAAAGAGGGCGTTACGCTTCATTTCTTCGGTCATAGTTTTCAATTTTTATCTTGTATGAGGGAGACTATCTGATACTATTAACCACTACAACTAACACAATTATCCTTTATTTCTGCGGAAAGACTACGCACATAGTACACGGTCTTGATACCCTGTTTCCAACTTTTTACATAATAATTGAAGAGTTGTGCAGGACTCACTTTCGTCGGATCGATCATCCACTCGAAAGAAATTGATTGGTCAATCCAAGGATAGATGGTGGACATCATATCAATGACATCGTTCATATTCATATTGATATATTCCTTGTAATACCAAAAATTTTCTTGAGAAAGTTTTGGAGCTACTCTGATCGTTGGAGAAGAAAGATTGGTTTCAATGAAGAACTTCTTATAAATCGGGAGGAGTGCAGCAGTCGTACCCACAACACCCGCTGTAGAAGTATTTGGTGCTGGAGCGCTATGATAGCCAAAGCGTACACCAACTGTCTTCATCTCTGCGAACAGCGTCTTCCAATCTTTTCCGAAAGGAGTATTTTTTTCGAACCACGTGACGTCACGACCAAGTAAAATTCCCTTGGAGTATTCACTCCCCTGATAGAGATTATAAGCACCTCTTTCTTTGGCGAGATCGACAGATGCACGATAGGTGTAATAAGTATATCTCTCAAACAAACGATTCGCTTCAGCTCGAGCCTCTTCACTATCATAGGCAAGCTTTCTTACAGCGAGGTATTCAGCAAGTCCGAGGTATCCGAGACCGACGCTTCGATACCTAAGAGCTGTACGTTCCGCTTCTTTCACTGGATAATAGTTAAGAGTAATCACATTATCAAGGACACGCATCACAACAGGGAAAACATCTGCAATCACACTTTCTTCTGCAACTGTAGCGATGTTAATCGAAGCAAGATTGCATACGACGAGATCTCCAGGTTCATAACGAATCACAATTTTTCCATCTTCCAATATTTCCTCCTGGAACTTCGTTACTGAAGTATTCTGACAAATCTCTGTACAAAGCTGAGTAGAATAAATGTTTCCTTCGTGTTTATTTGGATTGAGACGATTGACAGTATCCCGGAAGAAAACATATGGCATACCAGTTTCTACTGTTGACTTGAGAAACTTTTTGAATATATCTTTCGCCTTCACTACCTTTCTCATTTTCAAACGATCGTCTGTTTCAAGCTTCACATACAATGTTTCAAACTCTTCGTTAAAAGTATCTTGCAGGCGTTTCCCATATATCTTTTCTACTTCGTGTGGATCAAAGAGAGTAATATCAAGATCAGCTTCGAGTCGTTTCATAAACAAGTCCGGAATAGAAATCGATGGAAAAATATCGAAAGCCTTCGCACGAATATCTCCTGTTTCTGTTTGCAAGTCAAGAAAATCGTAAATATCACGGTGCCAGATATCCAGTGTCACAGAAATAGCTCCCAAGCGCGCTCCCAGCTGATTGACGGCGATAGCAGTGTCATTGATAATCTTGACCCAAGGATTGACACCACCTGACATCCCTTCGATACCACGGATAGCACTCCCCCTTGAGCGAATATTCCCCAAATATACTCCGATTCCCCCTCCAAACTTCGATATTTGCGCCATATTTTCGATAGCGTGATAGATATCGCGGAGATCATCATTGACATTTATTTTGAAACAGCTCGAGAGTTGGTGATAGTTCGTACGTGCATTGAGAAGTGTTGGTGTAGGAAGTGAAATACGCTGTTTCGAACAATGTTCATAAAGCTTGAAAGCAAATGCCAAACGGTTTTCTTTCTCTTCTGGAATAGCAAGGAAAAGAGCAACTGACATATACATTTCCTGTGGCAATTCTCTAACAATTTTATTTGGATTATGGAGATACCTCTTTGTGAAAGAAACAATCGTGGTGTATTCGTATGTCGTGTCCGTATCATTAGAAAGATATTTTCCTGCTGCTAAAATATCCTCGGCTGAATAATACTTGTAGAAATCTTTGTAATAATATCCACGCTCTATATAATCATCGAAGAGTGCTTTGTAGGCATGCGCACTATAAATATCTGATTGCTTCAATCCACGATTTTTGATCGCTTGCTTGTAGAGGTCGCCGAGAAGAATACGTGCAGCCACATTTTGCCAAGCAATATTTTCGACGGTTACTAAATCGACACATGTTTTCACAAGGAGCTTGCTGATGTCGGAAGTCTTGATCTCATCAACAATATTTTTTTTGAATGCTTCAATCAGATCTTCAAAATGACATTCTTTTTCGTAAGAAAGTGCCGCGCGATCAAAAACAACTTTAATTTTCTTGAGATCGAAAAGTTCCTGCTTTCCATTTGACTTTATGACTTTCATCGAATTTTTTTCGAATTGTTCGATGAGCTCTTCTTTCTTTTCTTCACGCTTCTCACTCTGTTTTTCTCGATATAAAATATATGCCTTGGCAACTTCATACCGACTTTCTTTCATAAGGTGTTTCTCAACGAAGTTCTGAATTGTCTCCACAAACGGCACATGCATCTCAGCATCTTCTCCGCAAGTAGCAATGATGTCATTTATAACTTCATCAGTAATGGTCGTGATAAAACTTTTTTCAGTTTCACCAATAGCATCGCAAGCATTTTCAATAGCATTCTCGATACGCGTTCGATCAAAAGGCACAATTTCGCCATCGCGTCTTTTCACTTGTGTCAGTGTCATATTTCTATTTTGATTAATTTCCAAATCGTTCTTCTACTTTTTTCCAATCAAGAACACGAAAAAATATTTCGATATAATCTGCCTTCTTGATGCCATAATCCGTCATATATGCGTGCTCAAACACATCCATAACAAGGAGTGGTTTACATGACGCAAGGTGTCCCAAATCGTGTTCATTAATCCATGTAGAGAAAAGCGCTTTACTCAAAGGATCCTCATAGAGGACGACCCAGCCAATCCCCCGCATCGAAGCAATACCTGTAAATACTTTTTTCCATTCCTCTATACTTCCATACATGACTTCGATAGATTGCTTAAGAGCATCACTTGTTATTTCTGTTTCTTCTTTACTCAGGTTCTCAAAATAGAGTTCGTGAAGACGCATACCGTTCCACTCCCATCCGAAACGACGTTTGAGTTCTGCGTATTCTGGCGTGCCTATTTCTTTGCTCGCAAGAAGGTTAATCAGTGCATTTGTATTTTTTACATATCCTTCATACAATGTGAAATGATTTGTAAGAAGCGTGTCGCTCAGCCCAGGAAGACCAAGAAGGTGTGTGAAATTTTTTGCTCTATAAATATCAGACATACTTTATTGTTTTACTGCAATTTATATTTTTCCTACGAGATCTATTCCAGGCTTCAGTGTCTTGCCACCCTTCTTCCAGTTTGCAGGACAGACTTCTCCGCCGTGTTCACGGACGAAAGTAGCCGCCTCGAGTTTGCGGAGTAGTTCATCAGCACTCCGTCCGACATTATTGGCATGCACCTCATATGCTTGAAGAACACCATCTGGATCGATGATGAAACTTCCTCGAAGAGCAAGGCCTCGGTCATCTCCTTCTTCGATGTACACACCGAAGGTACGAGCAATATCTCCTGACGGATCAGCTACCATCGGGTATTCGATATTTTTGATAGCAGGAGAATGATCATGCCATGCCTTGTGAGTAAATTTTGTATCCGTGGAAACAGAAAGAACTTCTGCACCAAGCTCTTGAAATTTCGCATAATTTTTTTGCATTTCTTCGAGCTCTGTAGGACAAATAAAAGTGAAGTCAGCAGGATAGAAAAATACAATCACCCATTTTCCGCGATAGTCAGAAAAATGAGATTTGTGAAAACCTTCTTTCTGAAAATAATCAAATTCATAGTTTGGGACAACCCTCCCAATCGTTGGGGAAAAACCACTTTCCATTACGTTTTCTTCTTCATGGCAACCACCTCCGCAACATGTTTCTTCGTACATATTTTTGTTATTATTTATGAATAAAAACGACGAGTCGTTTACCTATAATAAAGTGATTGTTTTGTACTGTCAACTATCGTCTATCTAAGCCAAGAAAAAAGCAGTATTGCTCTTTGAAAATCACTCTTTCAACTACATATAGTGTGTTTTATACTCTTTCATATACAATTGGAATAAACAAGAAAAAGAAAAAGAAATCTCTTTTCTTTGAGATTCCTTTAGTATTTTCTCAAAATAAAAACAGCTTTTTTATACCAAGCAATCAACACAATTTTCCTTCTGTCCCAAGGTGAACTCTATGATGTTTTGCTTTGTTGTCTCGAGAATACGGTCGAGAGCCTCCTTGCTATAAAAAGCAATGTGCGGTGTGAACACCACGTTATCACGACTCAGGAGATTTTTATCCTGCTCTCGTTGTCTTGCTTGCACAGGACTACAGTTCTCATAGAGACACTGCTGCTCTTCTTTTATGTACTCTTCTCCTTCTAAGACATCGAGTCCGGCTCCAGCCAAAGTAGCATTGTCGAGAGCCTCGATAAGAGCTTCATTATCTACGATACTCCCTCTTGATGTATTGATAAGAAGAGCTCCCTTTTTAATTTTCCCAATGTTTCCTTTATTAATGAGATGATGTGTACGCTCATTGTACGGAGTGTGAATCGTCACAATGTCTGATGTAGAAAGTACTTCATCGAGTGAGGCATAATTAAAGTGCAAGATTTCTGAAAGGAACACGTCGTGATGAATATCAAATGCAAGCACATGCATCCCAAAACCCTTGGCAATCCGGATGGTATGTAATCCAATATGTCCCGTTCCGATGACGCCCAAGGTTTTATTTTTCAAATCAAAACCGATGAGCCCGTCCGCAGAGAAATCCCCTTTGAGTCCACGCGCATACGATTTATGTACATTACGGGAAAGAGCGAGAATAAGAGCAAACGTATGTTCTGCAACGGTATTTTCCCCATAATACGGCACATTGAGGATGGCAATAGATCTTTCTTTGCATGCTCCGACATCGATATGATCGAAGCCTGTTGATCTTGTCGTAAAACATCGGACACTTGGTAGCGCGTCAATCACAGCTTTATTTACGATAGAATAAATGAACACCGACACAATGTCATAGTCTTTTATCTGAGAAACAGTCTCTTCGGTGAGTGGATCGGGAGAGAAAAACACTTCATGTTCCAGAAAAAATGGTCTCAAATATTCTTCATCTGATTTGGTGGTTTCAAAAAAAGCAATTTTCATATATTTTTTCCTATAAATTATCTTTCCTTAGCATACCGCCCTTTTCTTTCTGAAACAAGTTTCTCCTTGCTTTAGAAGGATAAACAGTATACTATGTACTATAATCCTTTCGTTTCTTTACTCTTATTTTTTATGAATTTCCCCATCGTAGAAAACAAACTGGCGCTTGAAATTCCTAGGCGGTTGGTCGACAAACGAATCGACGTTGCCCTCTTTGATTTGCTCCAAAAGAAGGTGCCAGGTATAGCCTTTTCCAGAAGGAGTATCTCCAAACTCATCGAGGGAGAAAAGATCCTACTCAACGGAAAGAAAGTATCACCAACGCGCATTGTCAAACTTCATGATCTTGCAAAGCTCTCTTTGGATGATCTCTTTACTCCTCTTCCTGTCCTTACTACACGAAATGATATACATATTCCTCTACTCTATGAAGATGATATGCTCCTTGCTATTGATAAACCAGCAAATCTCCAGGTACATCCAGCGGGCAATATCGATATGAAGACTGTTGCACACTTTATTATTACGAAGTATCCAGCTCTCACCACTGTAGGAGAAGACCCTCTGCGCCCAGGCATTGTTCATAGGCTCGATCGCGAAACATCAGGCGTACTCGTCATTGCGAAAACTAATGAAGTTTTTCGGGGGCTCAAAAATCTTTTTCAAAAACGTACTCTGCACAAAAAATATATTGCCCTTGTCTATGGACATATGTATTCTCTGGAAGGAGAAATAAACAAACCTCTGATGCGACATTCCGGGGAACTGAAGCGTTTTGCCGTAGAAACACAAGATGTACCCAAAGGTGCGCGCGCTTCACAAACATTTTACAAAGTAATTGCTCGCTATAAAGATTTTGACCTCCTTGAGGTCACTCCAAAAACTGGCAGAACACATCAGATCCGTGTTCATCTCGCTTCAATAGGCAATCCTATTGTTGGAGACAAACTCTATACTACCAAGACCATGCGTAGCAAAAAATCCCTTTTTCCAGAGCGTCAAATGCTCCATGCCTATCAGCTTGCCTTCACTCTTTTTACCAAGAAATATGACTTTACTGCCCCCTTACCAACAGATTTTCGAAACATCCTCACAAGTATTGACGAAACGCTCGATGCAGGTTATGATGATGAGGCCTTGAAAAGCCTTTTATTGGAATAACCAAAGGTTAAGCAACTGTCTCAAATCTCAACGCTTTATTCTAAAGAAAAAAGAGAAGCTTGTCTTATAAAATGTCCATATTTCGGCCGAAAACTCCTCAAAGTCCCTTGGATTATCACGATAGTCCGCCTTACTTTTCAAAGTTTTCATCACGAAATATGAACATTTTCTTAGGACATGAGATTTGAGACAGTTACTAGAGGTTTTTCTTTTTATCTTTTTATTCGTTGGTCGTTCTCTCACACAGAGAGACTTCCTCTTTATTGCTAAGTCTATGCAACAGAAACTGATATCTTTTAATTTGAAGCAACGCAAGCCACTCGACACTCCTGAATTTCAGGCCGGTGATGTAGTGAAGATTTTTCGTAAAATCAAAGAAGGCAATAAAGAGCGTTTACAAGCATTTCAGGGCACCATTATAGCTATCAAAGGTGGACAGAGCTCTTCGAAAACCATTACCGTACGCAAAGTATCCTTCGGTGTAGGAGTAGAGATTGTTTTCCCTCTTTCTTCCCCACAGATCGATAAGATTGAATTCATCAAGCGTACAAGAGCTCGCAGAGCGAAACTCTATTTCGTCCGTGATAAATCAGTGAAGGTCTTGAGCAGGAAACTGAAAGAAATCAAGGTAAAAGACAGCGCGAAAGCCAAAATTACCAAGAAGGTAGTAGAAACTACCAAAGAAGAAAAAAAAGAGATATAATGGAAAAGTTGTTGTAGAGAATCTTTCTCTACAACCTGTTGCCCAGGTGGCGGAATGGTATACGCGCTAGCTTGAGGTGCTAGTTCTCGCAAGGGATTGGAAGTTCGAGTCTTCTCCTGGGCACAACATGAAAAATAGAGGGAATTGCCGTAGGCGTGCTTAGCTCAGTTGGTTAGAGCACCTCGTTTACACCGAGGGGGTCGGGGGTTCGAATCCCTCAGCACGCACAGCGTGATGGCAGGAATGCCGAGGTAGCTCAGTGGTAGAGCAGAGGACTGAAAATCCTTGTGTCGGCAGTTCAATCCTGCCCCTCGGCACAGAAGTCTGTTAAAAGAGGAAGGAAAGAGAATTGGTGTATCTTCAGAAACTCTCCTCAGCGTGTATAACCTGTGGATAAGTATATAAAAAACTTTATGAGGAAGGGAGTTTGGTTGATTTCGGGACTGTAGCTCAGTGGTAGAGCGCGCGGCTCATAACCGCTTGGTCGCTGGTCCGATCCCAGCCAGTCCCACATAAAGACAAAAAAGAGAAAAGCATTTATTGAAAACCTATAGAGATTGCTTTTAGCGGACTTGTCCGTCTAAGCGTAGCGTAGGCGGGTATCGTATAGCGGCTATTATGAGTCCTTGCCAAGGATTAGATAGGGGTTCGACTCCCCTTACCCGCTCTAAAGAGCTAAAAGACCTAGATTCTTCTAGGTCTTTTAGCTTTTCTGGATGAGAGGAGTCAAACAGGAAAGGTGCCAAAAAACATTTGTCTTCCAGTTTGTGGTGACCGCGATTTATTCGCGGGCTAGAGGGCGCCCGACTGTAACAATATAGCACTTCGGGCAGGAAAGCCATATAGAGCGCAGTGAAGCGAGCAGTTTGATTCTCCTCTTACCCGCTCAGTTAAAAAATATTTTTAGTGGTTTTTTATTAAAAAAAATAAAAAATAACAGGAAGGATGGTAAAAAAAAGTTAAAGGGTATAGAATAAAGTGTAAGAATTAACAGCGTTGTTTACAAAAATTGATTGAGCGGTTACGCTCAAGAGTAACAATTTTTGGAAACAATATGGTAATCCACAAGAAAACGCGATTAACACCAGATCAGAGGAAGGAGCTTGCCAATGAGTATTTCAAAGACCATATCCGTGTCTGTGACTTGATACGGAAGTAC